>Ga0265297_10001384_pt1 | contig 57489 bp, 49 predicted proteins | sample Munlanlwell13791_FD_192502 | JGI IMG/M metagenome (GOLD analysis project Ga0265297, IMG submission 192502) | Leachate microbial communities from a municipal landfill in Southern Ontario, Canada - Leachate well 137-91 | ecosystem: Engineered > Solid waste > Landfill > Unclassified | place...
AAGAAAACAATGTTTTTACAAGTTCGCGACATTGTTTATCCATGATTGTGGTGTCCTTACCGGCTTCTATCTTAATATAGCCGTCTATCCAAAAATTTGTATAAGAATAATACCAAACGGCACCCATCGGTGCCCAGGTTTGCGATTGTACTCCTATTGAGCACATCCCACACAAGCAAATAACAAGTAAAAGTTTTTTCATGACTATTGAATTTTAAAAGTTTTTAAATTTTTATCTTTTTTTGACCCTACCCAACCGGCATTCTCCTGATTTTCAGGGTTACTGCGCCCTCCCCTAATTTTAGGGGAGGGATCGGGAGGGGTCTTTTAATTAATTGTTAATAACGAGTTTTTGTTTGCCGATGGTTTTACCGTTTTTGCGGATTGTACCGATTGTACCGATTGTGCAGATTGTGCAGATCGAATATCATTCATAACTTTTTATTTTTCTATTGCTCCAGACTCTAAACTCACTGCTGCTTCAGATAGAAATGCTGTTGCATCAAATTTTATCGTCAATATCCGAACTGCCTTGCCTGAATGTTTTCTATCTTCACCTTATAGCAGCATACTTCATTCACCGCAGGGGTATTATAGTTGAAATCTTTTCCGGTGTAATGCCTCATAATCATGTTCAGGGCTTGCACTTTTTCATCAAAATCATTGATAAATTCCACTTTACCAGAAACGACCACGCTTTTGTATTTCATGCCGTAGCTGCAGGCAACCTGTTCGCTCTGGAACTTCAGTTCGTGAGCTGTGCTCATCACAATGCAAACATTTGGATTGTAGCGAAGGATGTCAATTTTTTTTCCTGTTTGTGCCGAATGCAGATAAATATAGCCATTGTTGTATCCAAAATTAAGTGCAAGGTTGTATGGCATATTGTTTTGGTCAACCATGGCTACGTAACACACCTGGCACTTGCTTATAATACCGTGTATTTCACTTTCGTTTGTAATAATTTTGCTTCTCATAGGGTATTATATTTAAGGTTTGCTGAAAATATCAGGCGAGTCGCGGATATAAAGTTGATTTTGTAAGATTGAAAAAGGGAAAAAAGAACAAAAAATCATTAAAATAAAATTGAGTAAAAAATAGCTCATCATTTTCGTTAAATTCATCAGCAGCAACCGTAGCATCCATCTTCATCTCAAACGGTGTGCTGAACTTTTCTATTTTTATTTGCTTATCTGAATTATACTCTATCATAAATGCAATCTTTAATCACCAAATTAAAGCTTTCCCCTGCACTTATTATTCTATTTTCCACCTTATTTTATTAACAATTATTCTGCTATTATCTTTTCAGCAAACCCTATGTAAAGTTAGAATGGCTAAGGCAGAGATCAGGACTGAACTATTTTGCAATGAAAACTAAAATCCAGGTTGCTTTTAACGCTACCAGAAATAAATTATTAAAGCATAATGGACATTTTTGATGCTGTTTATTTTCATGATTTTTATATCTTCTTTATTCAACTTAGTAATTGCAAATTCCATTCAGCAGCTACATAAATTTATTCTTTTATTAATTTATTTGTGAATATTTTATCGTCAATTTTTAATTCTATAAAATAGATTCCATTATTCAACATCCTTGTATCTATCTTCTCATCAAAACTAATATTTTGACTATAAACTAAAGTCCCAACAACATTGTAAATATTAATCAATCCTTCTTTTTCCAAAGATTTATCTAAGCATATGTTTAATTCATCATCAAACGGATTGGGGTAACAATAAATCGTTTCAACAGAAGGTTGAAGTTTTGGAATGTGTGTTATAACATCCCCTGTTGAGTCCGTTTTAACTAATCTTGGAGTGCCATACATATTATTTGCAAGAAACAAATATAAACCATCTTCAGTTTGAAATATTTCCTTTGGTTCAAGTTTTACTGGAGCATAAATTGAAAAAACACTGTCTCCGGCTTCATCTAATTTCATAACCCAAAGACCATCTACATTCATTTGCGAAGTTTCCATATAGTTTGAAGTAATAAAACCATTATCATTAGTTGTTGCTATTGAATTACAGCTGTTATAAAAATAATTGCTTGCATATATTTTTTTCCATATTTCTTCTCCGTATTGATTTACTTTTAAAAAAATCAGTTGTCCTTCAACAAATTCATTTCCTGCAATAAGCAAGTAGTCGTCCGGTGTTTTAATCATAGAGGAAGAGGCAAAATTATCAAGTATGTTTTTTGTCCATAAAGTGTCTCCGCTATCGTTGATCTTTAATAAAGTACCTGCATTAGAAAGACAATAATACCCATTGTCGAATGATGGAATGATAGACATCCCGGTTGCAAATTCCGCATAATTTTTTGTCCACAGTGTATCTCCATTTTCATTAAGTTTAGTAATAAACAATCCATTATCGTTGGAATAAACGGCCCCTCCAACGCATAAATAACTGTTATCATTTAAGTTTAATACATCCTTGATGTATATTTCGCCATAACTGGTATTGAATTCAGATTCCCATTGAAGTTGATTATATTTATTAAATTTCAGCAGATATGGATTTGTGTAATAATATCCGGCAATTATGTATCCTGAGTCTGCAGTTGCTTTGATGCATTCGGGCATTCCTTCTGCTTCGCGATAAAAAGAAGTATCCCATTCTATAATTCCCAGTGAATCTGTTTGAAAAACGTCCCATCTTTGCATCATTGATTCATATTCAGCACCTGCAAGAATATATTTCTTCGAAAGGGTCTGCGTAAAAGTAGTTGCAGCTTCATTTTGATATATTTTTTCCCATCCTGCCTGTCCAAAGGAAGCAATGCTGTTTAAAGCTATTACCATTAGTAAAAACATCTTTTTCATCTTTTTTTTTATTTTAAAGTTAATATTTTGTTAATCTATAATATTAAAACTCGTATAGATTTCATTACTTTCTGCATCTATACGTTCATATTCGTTTTAAAATTATATCAATACTTGTAATTCTAATAAGGATAGAATTTTAAATAATTAATTAGCACATAACTATTTATTCTATTAATAGCTTTTTGCAAATCACTTCCTGCCCACTAACCAACTTCAGCATGTATAATCCATGTGGGATACCGGATAAAGAAACAGTAGTTTTCTTTTCTGTTAGTTGCCTCGTAAACACAGCCTGTCCCTGCATGCTAAACAGCGTGAGCGTTTGCATCTGTTTATCCGATTCTATGGTAACATAGTCTTTGGCTGGATTGGGTGTAAGCGTTAAACTTTTTCCATTCACTTCATTTACATCTAACCAAAATAATAATGTAATGATATTGGATGGTTCCGATTCGCAATCAGAGTAAAGTGCGGTTACCCAGAAATCACAAAGAAAATCAGAGGGCTTGGTTACTATGACCTTAAGAAAAGTATCTTGAGTGAAAAAAGGCTGAAAACCAAAAGGATCAGGATATAAGTAAACATTATATCCTAACAATCCACCTCTTACCGAATTATCCTTATTATCTTTAAATTTCAGTGCTTTCGGAAGTTTCCCGATTGTATATGGGCATGTATTTGTATAGTGTTCTTTTTGCAGGGAAGAAACAGGTTTTAAAGTAATTTCTTTTCCATCATAGTCCACTAATCCGCAAATATTCCAGTTATAATTATACCCATAGCCAGATAAGGCTTCCCATTCGCTGTCATTTAAACTAATCATATCTCCATAACCTGCAACGGCAGGTCCTTCATCTACACCTGCAGGAAATTCTCCCATAGGTTGAACAATAGAATATCCAATCCAAAGTTCATGAGAAGAATCTATTACTACCGGAACATTCAAATTAATGGTATTCCATTGTTCTATGGCAAGCCCCGAAAGTGGTTGTTCTCTTATCAGGCTGCCTGCATTTTCTCCTGTCCATATTTTCAGAGTATAGTTGGTATTATTTCCTCTTGGAAATATTTTCACTCTATTAAGCAAAAAACCACCATAGGGAATTAGTTGTTCTGGTTCAAAACGTATGGCAGCAGTAAACGTTCCTCCTTCATCAAGGCCTATCCCATCATAATTTATTCCATTATCATATCGTAATTCGGTTTGGAAAGAATTAGCAAAGGGAACCGGAACCGGCGACCACCATACATTAAATCCATATTGAAATCCATATCCATCGAAATTCTTTGGCGCACCGCGGTAATACATATGCAGGTAAACAGAATCTTCCATAAAAAACTCGCAACCTGCATATATTGTAGATACCCGGTAATAATACATTCCTGTATCTGGTTCTGCATCAATAAAAGTTAAATCCGCTATTGGCACATTGGTAAGCAGTTGACCGTTTCGGTAAACGTTATACTGATAATCGCGGTTGTCATCTTTTCCGGAAGGAGACCCCCAGCCAATAACAGCATTATTACAATGCTGAAAAGCATCAACCGATTGCGGTGCATAATTTCCTGTAGGGAAAAAAGCAACACTACCACCATACACCGAATCACAAGCAGGATAAACAGCCGTAAGCACATAAACCGAGGAACATGGAGAATATGTTGTATCGCTGAAATAAGTATTGGTAATCAACGAATCATTTTGCAATATCCCGCTTTCGTAAATATTGTAACCCAGCAGAGTTGTATCGTAAGGCGCATTCCAGTTAAAAGTAACAATGCCGGGTATGGAGTCGGTTCCGGTAAAACCAGTTGGGGGGGGACATGTTAAAATGGTAATAGGACTAGAATAAGTTCCTTGTTCACATTCAGGATACACTGCAGCTACTTCATAAACATAAGTACCTGGCGACAATCCCAGGTCGTCAAACTGTAGCACATAAACAGGATCTTGATTTATTTTCTCGTTGTTACGATAAACATTGTAATAGAAATCCACTCCTGCATCACAGCGGTTAATATTAACCGGAGAAGTCCAGGTAAGATGAACATCATAGCCATCAGCTACTACCTGAAAATTTTCAGGATTAAAGGTACAGCCCCATGCAAGTATCCATGTCCCACCGAAAACTGAATCACAATCAGGATAAACGGCTGCTAATGTATATTCCCATTGACAAGGCATTATATAAGGATCGTAATAAAATGTATCGGTAATAAGTTCGCTGTTGCGTAATATCTCGTTCCGGTAAAGGTTGTAACCCATTGGTGTGGTTATCTCCGGAGCATTCCAACACATAATGATATCATTAACGAGTGGCGGAAACCCAATAAAGCCAGTTGGTGGCATCGCTGGATTTATAATCTCCGATGTGCAGGAGGGAACAGATTCACCAAACGGATTCCAAATTGCCGTAATACAAATGTTAACGTTACCGATATACGCCCATTCAAAGGAAAACACCGTGTCATTTGCCAATGTAGAGTCAATCAGAAGATTGTTCCGGTAAATTTTATAACCGGAAACCGTACCGCCCGGATCGGGCAAAGGCGATTGCCAACTTAGGGTTACAATGTTGCAGTTAACTGTGGATGTTACATTCTGCGGCGGATTCTGTGCTCTCAGATTGCAGGAAATCACTGCCGTAAAAACCAGAAAAAGTAATAGTTTTCTCATAATGCGGGGTATTTTTGAAGGAAATAATCTTACAAATCAACTATTTTCTAAGCTTCCCCTTTAAACAAATTCCCTAAAATATCTATTAAGAAAATAGTTACCCGCAAATGTAAAAAAAATTTTGTTCATATCTTGTAAAGTTTATAAAATTTTTTATGCTGGGCAAAACAATTCAGGATTCATAATGCAGGTAGATTTACCGAAATAAATTAACATTCATCGCCTATGGTGAAATATGGCATGCTGAAATATTATAAGAATGGTTTGCAACCTTAACCCGAACTCAGGTTATTAATGATATTTGTATTGAGTCGCCAGTTTATCAGTGTATTTACCTGATCAAAAAAGCCCAGTCTTTATTTTCCTTCTTTCTGCTGCTAAATCAGCAAAGCCTATGTGTTTCTTATTTTTTATGCTACAAATACAACATCTTTATCGTTATAAACAACAATACTCTAATATTTTATGTGCTTTTTTACCTTGCAACGGTCTTAGTTTATCAAAAAATCAGCCTATATGAATATAAGAATTCAATACCAGCCTGTAAATAATAAGTACAGCTACAGGTAAAAATAACAATAACTTACGATACCGGAATTTTGTCTTCACTTGTATTACAATATTTTTTGAAGTGGGATCATTATAATGCACAAAAATATTAACAATGGGAATAAGCATTGCCAGTAACATCAAAGAAACAGTAATAGGATATTTAGGTGCCATAAGGAAAAACAGTATTATACTTCCGGTAAGCCATGGTAAGAAAATAGTACTAATAACATAATAAACCCTGTTTTGTGGTCGGATAAGGGTTGCCGACAATGACGACATCAGGAAAGCCCTTATTATATACTTTCCGGTAATAAGCATAAAAAAGAATGCAATAACGGAAAAAATAATTTCCTCCACATCAAACATATTGCTCATAAATATCCATTCCGACGAATAAATAAAGCCACTACGTGTAACCATTCCCACTATATATGCTCCAAAAAAGAAATTCGCCCCTTGTAAAATGCACCATGAAAAGAATAAACGGAGATAATGTGCTGATGCCTTCTCAATGAGAAATAATCGTAAAGCAAGTAATGCCAGCAAAATACACACTATGGGCCCTACCGCAAAAATAGTAACCAAAGCTTTTCGTGTCCATAAATTCGAAAGATCACTGATAGGAAATTTTACTTCAAAGTAATTCCAAGTAGATGGTATTGTAAAAGAGTGGGCTGATAATATTGTTAAAAGTTGGTTGATAATAAAAAACAGCAAAAAAGACAATACAAAATAAGATGTTGAAACCACAAAAGATGTAATGTGCTTTTTCCTAAGGTTATAATTTACTACACTCTCTTTCAGCAAACGGAAAAAATGGATGAAGTTGGAATTCATTTTTCGTATTCGCTCCTTTTTAATTTTTTTTCTGATAAATTTAATGTCATCAGGCGTGCGAAATGAAGAAAAAGGATCTTTAAAAAAACGGATAACTTTTTGATTGAAAAGCCTCTTCTGTTCTCTTCTGTATCGTTTTTGCAAATATTTTTGTTCCCTTGTAACTTTTTTCCTAAAACTCAGGGGATTTTTAAGAAAAACAAGAAATCGTTTTTTTAAATTCTTTTGATTTTCTTTTCGGGCTTTTGCTCGAAGGTATCTTTGCTCATGACTGAGATTATACGATAAAGTATGTTTAAAAAAAGAACGGATACTTTTTTTCAAATCGTTCCAGTCCTGTTTCCTTACTTTTTTATAATACCTTTTTTTCCTGCGATTTATCTTCTTTTGTCCCTGCCTTGTCCGCAGCCAATCTTTTATTCTTCGTTGTATCTTCCTATAGACCTTATAAAAAGGATTTCTTTTTCTTTTTTTATGTTTCATATTTCCCCAAAAAATCAGAAGTCAAACATACATTATAAAAATTAAAATACCAAAGACTATTTTTTTACTGTTATTAAAGCAATATACATACCAATGAAATATAATATTCCGGGGTTTTCAATTGTATTACTTTTTTACTATACTACATTGTTGTGATAATATTGCAATCCCAAAACTTTAAGTTTGCGTCTTACTTTTAAGAAAACAATAATCATCAAATAGGCAATATTTCCCACCTTATAGGTAATTGGACAAATAGAGTGTCGTATATCAAAAAAAATTATATTTTTGCTTTAAAAAACCACAAAAACACAAACTGGGGTCTTAATCTGATTATGTTTTTTGTATATTTGCCAAACTTTGTAGTTTTTTTGCTTAAAACATTTCAGGTGTCTTGTTAAGTCAAGCATTTGATTTTTATATACGTAAAATTTACTGTTCTTTGAGAAAACTTAATTAACCTGAATTTGGGATAAAATATGTTTTATATTTGCCCGATAACTACCCGTTAAGGTTTTAATATCCTGCTGAAATATTACAGGAATGGTTTGTAACATTATGCCGAACTCGGGTTATTAAAAAGATTTCTTCCTTGAATGGCAAATTTCCAGGTTTATGAAATATTATAATATAAGTATACCTTTTCCAAGGAAAGAAATGTTAAACATGAAAAACTATTAAAAAATAACTAAAAACACAAAACGTATGAAACCAAAACTTTTACTCCTTTTATTTGCACTCTTTCTTAGTTACTGGGGATGGGGGCAACAGGTTATTGGCTCTTTTCCTAATACAGATGGTGGATTTGAAAACCAATCAGGCACACTAACAACAGCTAGCTCAATTTCAAGTGTACAGACTTATTGGACAACTCAAGTTGCAGCAGCAGGAATAATAAGTACTACCGGTGGGCGATCTGGGCCTAAATATGTTACCTATACTCAGTCTGGAAGTTCGCATAAACGACTTCAAAGTCCAACATCAGATATTGCAACTGGTAGCTATATTGTCCAATTTTACTATCAAGGAGATTTGGATGGCGGCACTTATGGAAACATTCGTGGGGCTGTATCTTGTAATGGTACTTCAAGTCCTTCGTATGGAACGTATATTACTGGTGCTAATACAGGAAGTAATTGGACAAAATATACGGCTGTTGTTAATCCTGGGACATATGCAGCAAATATTGGGATTGGTGTCATAAGTGTTAATAATACAGCTCAATTTAATATTGACGACTTCGTAATGTATGCCGGAGCAGCCGATAATACTGCACCCGATTCGCCAGGCACCGTAACCATCAGCAATGCTACTGGAACTTCGCTCGATGTGAGCTGGGATGCTGCAACAGGTGGTGTTGATGGCGGTGGCTACGTAGTAGTAAGATATTCATCCGACCCAGGAGCAGGTAACGACCCCAATCAGAATGGTATTTATGCCATTGGAAACGCCGTTCCTACCGGTGGAACAGTTCGTTATATAGGCACTTCAACTTCTTTTACTGATAATGTTGACATTGTTGCTGCTACTCAGTACTGGTATAAAGTTTTCACCGTTGACAAAGCCTTTAATTATTCAACCGAATCTTCAGCATCAGGAACAACAAGTGGAGGTGGGGCAATAACAAAACTTGTAATTACTTCAGTAAACGGAGGCAATTCTCCTTCAGCCAACACTCCTTTTTCAGTAGTTGTTGAAGGTCGCGATGCTTCAGATAATCCTGCTGTTGCCGCATCTGATATTGATATTACTTTATCATTAAATACCGGAACAGGCTCATTGGGAGGTGTATTAACAGGTACAATATCAACAGGCAACGGTAGCACCACCATTTCGGGTGTTACTTATAATACTGCTGAAAACGGAGTGGTAATCACCGCCGGTGCGGCAGGTCTCACTTCGGGAAACAGCAGTTCGTTTAATGTGTTGGATGCCGCCAACCATCTTGTAGTTTTAAGTTTCCCTATTCATGGCAGAGTTAATACCAACATATCCGCATTCACTGTGGAAGCAAGAAGAGCCGACAATTCCGTTGATGCCAACTTCACTTCCAATATTATAATTAGCAAAAATTCAGGTGCCGGAACCCTTTCAGGTACTTTGTCAAAAGCTGCTTCGGCAGGGATATCTACTTTTAATGACATACAATTCGACATTGCAGGTATTTACTCTGTTAATGCAAATTCTGGCTTACTTACTCAGGGTACAAGCACCGACATTGATATTTTTGTTCCAACATCTTTCAGAACAAAATCAAGCGGTACATGGAATGTAGCTGCTACATGGGAAGAAACTGATGGAACTAATTGGTACGATGCACTCGATTACCCTAAGGATGCTACCACCAATGCAACTATTCAAAATGGACACACCATCCTTCTTACTGATAATCTTGGTAAATGTAAAGACCTTAACGTTAATAACGGCGGTAAATTATGGGCAAACAGTACCACTTCAGGCAAATACCTTTACGTTTATGGAAATATTACAAATGACGGAATTATTGGTACTGATGTTGGCGCTACAACCAAAGATTTGCTTGGCTTCGACATAGAGGGAACTAACTGTAATATAAGCGGCTCGGGTATATTCGATTGTGGACGTATGTCGAAATTCACCACTGACAACCTCACTACAAATGTTGTTATAAATATGGATGTTGCTCTAAGATATGTTTCCGGTACCGCTTCAGCTTTATATAATGGTGCAGGAACTACTACTACTTTCAATATTACAGTAAATGCAGGTAAAAAATTAGAAGTACCTAATGCAAAAATAGACCTTAACTATTGCACCCTCACTCTCAAATCAAATGCCGCAGGCACTGCTACACTTCTCGATAATGGGACTATTAATGGCCAATCGGGTACAAATGTAGTTGCCGAACAATTCCTTAGCTCAAACAAATGGCATTTTATGACTCCACCGCTTACTGGCAACACTGCACTTGTGTTTTCTACAACCAATCCCGCAATTTCTGGCAACATTTATCTGCGTACCTTCAACGAACCCGCTAACAATTATACTTATATTGTTGACCCAACTACTGTTTTGAATGTTTGCCAGGGTTATCAACTTTGGGCTACTGCTGATAATACTGCTATTTTTACCGGTACACTTTCTACTTCAGACATTACCCTAAATACAGCTTCAACACCGGCTCTATCGTTTACCAACAGTGATCCTTATGGCTTTAACCTTGTAGGAAATCCTTTTATGAGTGCTATTGATGGCGACCTTCTTACAAAAACCAATATTGATGCATCTGTGTATGTTTGGGATGGCACTGCCGGAAATTACAAAGGCTGGAATGGTACCATAGGTGGTTTAACAGACGGTATAATCCCCGCTATGCAAGGATTCTTTGTCCATGCCAATGCAGCCAACCCCGAACTCGTTATCCCTACAGCATCACGTCTTTATAGCTCAACGAACTTCTACAAAGAGGCTGTTTATGACTTACTATCACTTAAAGTTACAGGTGCCGGATATGAAGATGCAACCTACATTAATTTAAACAATTCAGCAACTATTGGTTTCGACAATCAATACGATGCTTACAAATTAATGGGTTCTGACGAAGCTCCTCAATTATACACTACAAATTCCGAACAGAACTTTTCGATTAATGTTTTACCATATTCAGCAAATGAAATAATTGTTCCGATGAGTTTCAAAGCAGGAGTAAATACGGACTATACCTTATCGGTAAAAGAACTCTATTTTGATCCATCTATAACTATTCTACTCGAAGATGTACTTGCCGGACAAACCCTCGACCTTCGTCAGAATAACACTTATACCTTTGCTGCTCAAACCGGCGACGATGTTGCAAGGTTCAAAGTACATATTCTCGGTGCCACTGGAATTCAAAATCCTGGTTCTTCCAATCCATTTAATATTTATGCCTTTGGCAATACTATTTATGTAAATAATCAATCTGCCCAACCTTGCCAAACAGAAGTTTATACTGTTAGCGGGCAATTGGTTGCCAGCAAAATATTAAAGGCTTCATCGCTAAGTAGCATTAACAGCATTACTCAAAGAGGAGTTTATGTAGTAAAAGTTACTTCGGCAGGGAAAACCCTTAGTGAAAAGGTTGTTTTAAAATAACAATATCATCCATAGCTTTCTGTTAGTTTCAGAAATCTTATGGAATAAAAAATATTTTAATACGTAAACGTTAAAAAAATCAACAATATGAAAAGAGCCTTAAAGATATTAGTTTTATCGGCAATAATTGCAATAGCATCAACGACTGTACAGGCACAAGAGCCACCTCATCCGGGAGGCAATCCATCCGATCCAGGCAGCGGTGCACCAGGACCTGTTGGCGGGGGAGCCCCAGTTGACAGTGGTTTAGTTATGCTGATAGCTTTCGGTGCATTATATGGCGCAAGGAAAATTGCCGCTCTTCGCCGTAGTGAACAATAACTGAATGCTTATGAATTTTATTGAAAACCCGCCTACAAAGCGGGTTTTCTTTTGTTCTAATTGCCGAAATGCAAACCACTGTTCAATAAAATACGGTAAAGAAATAAAATTACCACTATCATAATGATAACACTTTTACGTGTATAAGATCTCCTTAACATTCCTGCATTCAGAATCTCGTCGTGTTTTTCGGAACGTGCAGTTAAAAGCATTGGAATTATCATTAGCACCGGGGTAATTGTTTTTAGCGTAAATGGTAGATAATGCTCTGGTATTGTTATAATGTAAAATACTATTACACCCACAAGCCAGGGGATAAACACATAAGCAAAAATGAAAAATAATCTGAATTGCCTCTTGATTATGGTAGCCGAACCAGATGTAAGTAAAAATAATCTCGTGGCAAATCTACCTGTCAATAACATTACTATCAAGGCTATCAACACAAATAATATCTCTTCCACTGCAAACATTTTGTTCATAAACAGCCATTCAGTGGAATAAATGAATTCTGTGCGGGTAATAAACCCAACTATATACGAACCAAAAAACAAATTGATTCCGTTTATCGTACACCAAAGTAAAAACAGTCTTATTCCAACAATCATTTTGTTTTCAGAAAAGAACATTCTGAAAAAAACTAATGTAAGGAATAGTATAGCAATGGGTCCGGCTGAGAAAATACTTACCATTGCCATACGGGAATAAATGGAAGAATAAGTATAAAGTGGCCATTTTATACGATAATAATACCAGATACAAGGGATGTCGAACGACCGGGTTATCAAAATTGTCGTAATCTGATAAATAACATAAAGAAACAGGAACGACAATAGATAAAAGCCTGTTGACTGAAGCATTGAGGCTGAGAAACGAATTCGTAAATCAGGGGTTTTTATTATTTGTTTTAAGGATGAAATGTTCTCCCTGAATCGTTTACTTATATTTTCACGCTTGTCACGACGAATCATCCCTTTTATTGCAAGCAGTTCGTCGTCGGGTTGTTCGTGTTTGAACAAAGTTTTAATGGGATTTTTTAAAAACGAGATTATCCTTCGTTTAACATTGTTCCGACGGTCTTGTTTGATTTTGCGGCGTATTATCAGTTCTTCGACATCATAGTAACGTGGGGTGTAGAACAAAAGAAAAGGATTTCTGAGATATTTAATCAGCAGTATTTTGAAATTCATCCTTCTGTCGTGTTTTATCTTTTTTCGTATAATTTGTTGTTCCAAATCCCACTCGGGCTTAGGGAAAAAAAACCTGAATGGATTTTTGAAAAAAGTTTTTAATTTCTTAATAAACATCTGTTGCCGGTCGGCACGAATTTTCCGGCGGATGATACGGATTTCGAGATCGGGTTTGTCTTTTGAAGAAAATACTTTGCCCATACGTTTAAGAAAACTTGTTTTGTTTTTCTTGCGATAATGTCGTTGATGAGCTTTTTGTTTTAATTTCCTTTCGTGCCGTTCTTTTCGCTGCAGCTTTCTGTCGGTCAGTATCATTTTCAGTATCTCCAAATGTCCGGGACGATTATGGCGGCGTCTTTCGTTTTCCATAGATTTGTGTCTTTCTCAGGAAGGTCAAACATACGATGTTTTTTGAAAATATTAAACACAAAAATTCTAACAGCTTAAACTTTGTTTTATCATGGTAATATTTGCCAGCTATTATATGTTTTGCATCCGTTTTGATAAATTGCATTAATTTCCTATACATTTAGAATAAAATATATTATAACCATTAATGCAATTTTTGTAACGGTGTTTATGAGAAACCATATTTTTAATTCCTGAATGTTATATTAACTTACTGTTAAATCTTGTCCGGATTCGTGAATCCGGACATATTTTTTCTTTTTAATTCATTTTTTTATATTTATTTTACTGAAGATATTTTTATTGAAACAAGAGATAATCATTGTATTGTTTTATTGCAATTTATGGGTATCATTCTTATTTGAGAAATGACTATTCTTTAATGCTTTTTTAGTGAAACACCTGGAAAACAGTAATAAAAAACATTTGCAAAAACTTAAACATAACGAGGTATGGCAGTAAATTACAAACCGGTTCCCAAAAAAAACCCCGCAAAGCAGGATGAACACCCCAAGTATTATGCCCAGGCAGTAAGTACGGGTGATTTATCGCTGCGCCAATTGGCAAAAATGATAACCGAAGTAGCAAGCGTTAAGTCTGCCGATACCATGGCGGTGTTGGAAGCCCTGTTGGATGTACTTCCTATGGCATTAGCCGACGGCAAAATAGTGCGTCTTGGCGATTTTGGCAGCTTTAACCTAAGTATTAAAAGCGATGGAACCGAAGATATAAACAAACTAACTTCGGCAAACATCCGTAAGGTAGCTGTTAATTTCCGCCCGGGTAAGGAATTCACCAATGCATTAGAGCATCTTGTATTCAATAAAATTGTTTAACGGAAAGCCCGCAGGTAAATAATTTTTACTGGCGGGCTTTTACTTAAAAGCTGCCCGGCTTTTGTTCAAAAGCCCGTGGGCTTCCGTAGGCTTTTTATGCCTGAATAATTAATAAAAAATAATTAAAAATACATAACATATGAAACGAAAACTTTTACTCTTATTTATTATGCTAAGCCTCGGGTATTTGGGGTGGGGACAGACACTACTTCAATGGAATACTTATGGAAATGTAGGAACAGAAACTACAGAACCAAGTGTTTACAATGACCCAAATATTTCATCGGTCAACCTTACCCAAGGCAGTATTACTGCAGCGGCAAATGGAAATCGATTTGGCGGTTCTGGATGGTTTGATACTGGGAATACTGCATCTGGTAACACTTTAACAGAAGCAATTGCAGGAAATGATTATATTCAATTTATAGTCACACCTAATTCGGGTTATAGTTTTACTCCTACTTCATTTGTTTTTCAATGGGATAAATCTGGCACTGGTCCCAAAAATGTAACACTAAGATCGTCAGTTGATAGTTATGCGACGGACTTAGGAACTGTCGCTCCGGTTGCTGCAATGGGTACTCTGAATACCATAACAATAACAGGACTAACAGCGCTTACTAGTGCAACTACTTTTCGACTTTACGGATATGGAGCCACTGCCACTGGTGGAACGGGTGGATTTGATGTGTCTTCTAATGTGGTAAATGTCCAGCTTAATGGATCTACTGCTTCTACAGGCAATGCCGCTCCAACTGTTACTACTCAGGCTGTTAGTTCTATAGGGACAACTACTGCCACCGGTAATGGTAATATTACGGCTACCGGAGGAGTGAATGCCTCGACAAGAGGAATATGCTGGGATGTATATGCCAATCCAGACCCGGATATTACGGATAGCCATAGCACAGAGTCAGGCGATTTTGGTACCGGTGCGTTTACCGGGACTATGACTTTATTAAGTCCCGAAACACGGTACAATGCCGTAGCCTATGCGACCAACAGTGTGGGTACGGGTTATGGTTCGGCTGTTAATTTCTGGACATTGTCAACAGAACCTTCTACTCACTCAACTACTTTTGCTAATTCTGTAATTTCGCAAACACAAATTGATCTTTCGTTTGATGCGGCAAGTACCGTTACCAATGCCGATGGTTATATTATACTTCAAAAGACAGGCTCCGCCCCGACAGGAACTCCTACTGATGGAAATGCTTACAGCGTAGGAAACACCATTGGAGATGCTACCGTAGCTGCCATTGTTGCTAACACGTCAGCTACTTCCGCGAATGTAACCGGCTTATCAGCCGGAACAAATTATTATTTTACCTTGATTCCTTATAACTGGAATGCAACGGACGCAGCCACCTATAATTATAAAACTGATGGTACAATACCTAATACAAATGGCACTACCCAGCTACCATTAGATGCAACCTCTGAAGTATCAGGTCCTGTTTTGGTAAGCCAACCCAATCCTACGCTTATTTCTTCATTAGTTACAACTGAGAGTGCGGCTATTCGTGTTTTAGATATGGATATTTATGATTATGGTTCTACAGATACACAGCCCACTAAAATTACTCAGGTAACCATTAAAGCAGGCACCAACAATACTGCAGACTGGTCAACTACTATTCAAGGCGTTAAATTATCAACAGATGCCGGGAGTTCATTTGTAACGATTGGAACCCCGACAATAACTACTTCTTCCATTGTTATTCCTATTACTTCCGGTAATTTGAATATTCCCAATGGTAATGTTTTAACAGTTTCGTTGTACGTTTATTTAAAAAACACTGGCTTAACAGATAACCAGGTTCTCGAATTTGATATTCCCATTACTTCTCATGGGTTTACTGCGGATGCAACAGGTTCTACCTTTTTAACAACCTTTGCCAGTGCTACAACTTCAAACCAAATTTTAATTGATGTAATTGCTACGAAATTAAGTTTTGTACAGCAACCAACAAATGTTGGCACTTCAGCGAATATTACACCTAGTGTTACTGTTAGTGCAAATGATGCAAATGGGAATAGGGATTTAGATTATACAACAAATGTATCAATTACAGCAACCGGAGCTACATTAAATGGTTCTCCGGTATCAGTAGCAGCGGTAGGTGGATTGGCTACATTTAGTACATTATCATTTTCTACAGCAGCCACTGGAGCAACTTTGGATGTTACTTCTGGTTCTTTAACCGGAGTATCAAGTAATGCATTTAATGTAATTTTATTACCAGCAGAAGGAGAGATCGTTATAAATCAATTTAATCCTGCATACAATGGAGCATCTAATGAATACATTGAATTAATAAATAAAACAAACAAAACATTTGATTTGTCACAATTAAAAATCATGTATTCATCTAGTGGTGGTTCTGGTCCAAGTTCAATGGGCACTTTAAGTGGAACATTACCACCTTATAGTTTCTGGTTACTTTCACCAGATGCAACAATAACTGTCGGGTTAACGACTGCTCTTGCAAGAGATGGCTCTTTTACAGCAGGAATGGCTGCAACATCTGGTCAAATTGCAGTAGAAACTCTTGAAAATGTAAAAATTGATGGGGTTGCTTATGGTTCAATTAGCTCAAATAAACTTGGTGAAGGCAATCCTGCTCCAACCCCTACTACGGCAAAAGATGGACTTAAAAGAATTTATGATGGAGTTGATAATAACACAAACAGTGTGGATTTTGCAAATGTTGCTAATGCTGACATCTATTTAAGAAATCATAATTCATTATGTATTCCTACTGTCTATATACTACCTTTATCCTCTTATCCTGCAGATATCGTTCTTTCCGGTTCATCACCTAATGTTACTTTATCTGGAAATACAATAATATCAGGTAAATTAACAATTATTTCCGGCAGCCTTACTGTAGCTTCAAGTCAATCCCTTACCGTCTCCGGCACTCTCACTAGTAACTTCGACAATTCAGGATTAGTCATCGAAGATGGCGCATCGCTGATTACCAATGGAACGGTGAGTGGCGGGGCTACGGTAAAGCGTACCTTTACCGGTCCTGCATGGCACCTTATGTCGCCACCGGTTAGCTCTCAAAATATTTTTACCGGATATACCGATATGTATTATTATGACGAAACAAACAATTTATGGATTAACCACAATGGCGGTACATGGGGCGCTGGGGAAATTTCTTATCTGCCCGGTAAAGGTTATCTCGTTTCGTGGACATCGGGGGCAACAAAAGACTTCGCTGGCACAATCAACAGCGGCGATTATGCTACTGGTACAGGCTCGGTTCCGGCTTTGTCGTTCACCACGGGAAAAGGTGAGGGATACAACCTTATCGGAAATCCTTATCCTTCTGCTATCATCGGTAGCATAGATACATGGACTAAAAACAACGTTGACAATTCTATCTGGGTTTACGATAATGGAAACTATCTTACCTGGAATGGCAGCATAGGAGATTTAGCCGAAGGTATCATTCCTGCAATGCAGGGATTCTGGATAAAAGCCAATGGCAGCGACCCCTCCTTAACCATTCCCAATAGTGCACGAACATTATTATCTCATTCATATTACAAAGAAAGCGTTCAGGACATGCTACAACTGAAGGTTGAGGGCAATGACTACTGCGACGGTATAGTTATCAATATGAATAACGATGCAACCACAGGTTACGATAACGAATACGATGTTTTCAAAATGTACGGGCTTCAGGAAGCACCCCAAATGTACAGCCTGGCATCTAATAGCGAGCTATCCATCAATGTTCTTCCTCATTCGGCTCAGGAAATTATTGTCCCGGTAGCACTGAAGGTAGGGCAGGAAACTTCTTATACCATTAGTGTAAAAGAGAATACCTTTAATCCATTGGTAGGTATTTTGCTTGAAGATGTGAAAACCAACGCCATCATTAACTTATGGCAGGTTCCTTCTTATACCTTTACGGCAAACCCAAACGACGATCCGCAACGCTTTAAACTGCATTTCTATGGAGCTACCGGCATCAGCGAATCCACGCAAAACGATTTCAACATTTATGCTTACGACAATACTATTTATATTAATAATTCTACCGGCAAAGCACATAACGGAACCATCGAAGTGTATGATATTACCGGAAGATTGGTACTGAAAACACCTTTACTGAACCAATTGCTGAACAAAATTTCTGTCGGCAATGTAAAGGGATGCTATATAGTAAATGTTGTTACCAATAATGATTCATATTCAGATAAAGTTGTTTTTTAACATAAGGAGAAGATACAAATGAAAACGAAGAAATTAGTATCAATAATAGGAATAGGTTTATTTTGTTTACTTTTTAATCCGGCATTTGCCGACGGACCTCCACCTCCACCAAGCGGACATGGAAACAGTGGAAATGCTACACCTCCAAGTGGTGGTGGCGGTGCACCTATTGATGGTGGATTGAGTATTCTGCTGGCTTTAGCTGCAGCTTTCGGTGCAAAAAAAGTTTACGACATACGCAAAAAAGAAAAAACTACCACCTGATACATTCATAGCGATAATTTTAACCCAAATTATTCATTAGAAGCGAAGCGAGCTAATGAATTAGTTGGGTTTAACCCCGATTTAGAAAAACTTGAATAATAAGATTTCCTTACCAATAAAAAAGATAAATTCTTAGTTTTTCTTAATCGTTTTGCCGTTACAAAAATATCAATAATAGTTCATTACTATTGTATTTTTCTAATGATTGTTATTTGAAAAAAATGCTAACGGCAAATCTGGGTTTAATTTAACCGGGTTTTAATACTTCCCCGGGTTAGGCAACGTCCAACAATTTGGGCGTTGTTTTTTTATTTTTTAATTTAGGGTATGCTGAAAAGATAATAACCTGAGTTCGGGTGAAGGTTACAAACAATTCCTTAATATTTCAGTTTTTATAAACCACTAAGGGCACAAAGGAACACTAAGGATTTTTCCCTTTGTGATTTTTATCGGCGTTCCTTTTTTTGAAGCAATCTGAGGCCGGCGGTTGCAAACCATTCCTGTAATATCGGGCTTTCGTTAAAATAAAAGAGGAGGCTCCGTTTGGAACCTCCTCTGTGTCGGAGTGGTCAGACTCGAACTGACGACCACTTGCACCCCATGCAAGTACGCTAGCCAACTGCGCCACACCCCGATTTATTTATTTTAAAGAACTTTCGATTCAGCTAATGACCTTCCCGATTTAATCGGGATATGCTAACCTACGGAATTTATCCTGCTTGATTTTGCGGCTGCAAATATACAAGCCTTTTTCAAAATAACAACATTTTTACATAAGTCAATTTGTCAGCAGTTGCTTTGTTAATAGCCAATGTTTTAATCTTTGGCATATTTTTCGTAACTTCTTATGCCGTTCTGTAAAATCCATTAATTTTGTAAAAAACACATGAACATATGCAACAAGACACTGAAAAAGTACGATGCCTGATCATTGGCTCAGGACCTGCCGGCTACACCGCAGCTATTTATGCTGCCCGTGCCGATTTGAAACCTATTTTATATGAAGGACTACAACCCGGCGGACAGCTTACCACTACCACCGAAATAGATAATTTTCCGGGATACCCGGAAGGAACTACCGGTACCGGGATGATGGAGGATATGAAAAAGCAAGCCTTACGTTTCGGAACAGATGTACGTTTTGGGATTATCACGGAAGTGGACTTTTCCAAACGTCCATTTATCCTCAAATCGGACGATGGAAAAATACTGGAAGCCGAAACCGTAATTATTGCTACCGGAGCCACTGCCAAGTGGTTGGAAATACCTTCGGAAGAGAAATTTCGTGGTTATGGCGTTTCTGCCTGCGCCACCTGCGACGGATTCTTCTACCGTGGCAAAGATGTAGCCATCGTAGGCGGAGGCGACACCGCTGCCGAAGAAGCTACCTATCTTGCCAAACTTTGCCGTAAGGTATATCTCATCCATCGCCGCGACGAACTGCGTGCTTCCAAAGCCATGCAAGCCAAAGTTCTGAGTACTCCCAACCTTGAAGTAAGGTGGAGCCATACTCCCAAAGAAATCCTTGGCGACGAAAAGGGTGTAAACGGCGTTTTGCTCCAAAACCTGAAGACCGGACAAGATGTGAAGATAGATGTGGATGGTTTCTTTGTAGCCATCGGTCATATCCCAAATTCTGATATTTTTAAAGGACAGATAGATTTGTACGAAGACGGTTACATCAGAACAGTTCCTGGTTCTACACGTACCAGCGTAGAAGGTATTTTTGCCGCCGGAGATGTGCAGGATCATCACTTCCGCCAGGCAATCACCGCCGCCGGAACCGGTTGTATGGCTGCCATCGAAGCCGAACGGTTCCTGTCGTCGCTATAAGCCGGAGGTTTTGAAAATAAAAGATTAAGGTTTAAGATACTTATCAATTAGTAATAGCAATTCCTGTCTCTTGATAGGCTTTGAAATATAATCGTCGCAACCCGCCGAAAGTGTCATTTCTTTATCTCCATTTAGCGCATAGGCTGTTTGTGCAATTACCGGCAGATTGGGTCGTTGATGTTTAATGTGTTGCGTGGCTTCATAACCATCCATAACAGGCATTTTAATATCCATAAGTACCAAATCAATTGAAGAGTCTGATGTACAGACTTCTACTGCCTCTTTTCCGTTTTTAGCATGCAACATTCTGAAATTTTTATTTTTCAGGATGTTGATAAGCAACATAAAGTTACTTTCTTCATCTTCAACAATTAGCAAAGTTTTCATATTTTTGACTTTGGTATTAAAATTAATTTTTAAAAAACAGATAATGAAAAGTAAAAGGTAGCACCATTATTTACTTTGGATTGTGTCCATATTTCTCCTTCGTGACGCTGGATAATACGTTGTACAATGGCAAGCCCCACTCCGGTACCTTCAAATTCCTGTGTGGAATGCAAACGCTGGAACACACCGAATATTTTTTCGGCAAATTTCATATCGAAACCGACACCATTGTCGCTAATTGAAAAAATCCATTTTTTATTTTCTTTTTTGCACGAAACGGTAATTTCAGAAGTTACTTTCGGGGAAGAAAATTTAATGGCATTCGACAGCAGATTTATCCACACCTGCTTCATCATGGAATGGTCGGCTTTTACGATGGGAAGATTGTCTTTGTGAAAAATAATTTTCCCGGGTTTTTCCGTCGAAGTAAGTTCAGAAAAACAAGTTTCGACCAACAGGTTCATGTCCACATCTCTATGATTCATATCTGATCGGCTGAGGCGCGAAAATGCCAGAAGGTCATCAATGAGTTGTCCCATCCGCAGGGTGTTGGCGATTATGGTATCGCAAACTTTTTTCCCCTGCTCATCAAGATTTTCTCTGTAATCTTCCAAAAGAATACGTGTAAATCCTTCAATTGCTCTTAAAGGAGATATGAGGTCGTGTGAAACGGTATAGGCAAATGATTCTAATTCCTTGTTGGCAAACATAAGCTCAGCAGTACGTTCCTCCACACGATTTTCAAGTGTGGCATTCAGGAGTTTAATTTCATTTTCTGCTTTTTTACGTTCCGTTATGTCGGTTTTGATGGTGCCTACAAGAGGCAAGTCTTCCGGAATGTTAATTCTGAATTTCTCGGTGTAGTAAACCAGTTCTTTGCCATGTTTATCTGTCCAGTTTTCTTCATACGAAACAAAACCTTTTTCCAGGGCTTTGGTATCCACTTCCACCATTTTATCAGCTATGGGCTTGGGGAAACATTCATGAGGAGTTTTTCCCATCCATTCCTCAATGGGAAATGATGCACGACATTGTTCATTGGCAAAAACAGGACGCAATGTGTTGTCTTTAATAAGTATCTGTGCCGGTGTAAACTGCATAAAAGCAGCCAGACGGGCTTCACTTTGCCGCATAGCCATCTCGGCTCTTTTACGTTCGGTAATATCACGCCCGATAACAATCAGTTCTTTCCTTTTCCCTTCCGGGGTAAAGGTTGGTATCTTAACAATATCAAACATTTTAACAGAGCCATCGGGTTGTGTGATGCTTTCATCGCTACGGGTAGGAACTCCTGACTGCCACGCCCTTTCATCAGTAAGTTCACAAGCAAGAAAAGCTTCTTTAAAAAAAGGGCTGAAATGAGCTTGTTCGCTATCTTTTTTACCTTTATAGTCCACACCTTCAAGTTGAAAAAGCCGCAAATCATAATCATTCGCAACAAGCCATTTGCCTTCTCCATCTTTAAAACAAACAATGTCAGACATGGCATTGATAAGTGTGGCAAGTAAGTTTTCGTTATCGGTAAAGATTTCGTTAGCCAGCTTGTTAATTATAGAAGCTGTGGAAGTTTCCTCTTTGCCTGGCGAAATATTATTTTCAGCATTAACATACACTTTTTCAGCAGGTAAACTATTTTTAAAATAATCTGTTCTCATTTCTCAGGGTGCGTGGATAGTAAATAATTGCTCGCCATAAAAATATGAAAATTATAATTGAATTTTAGAAAAATCTATCGGCATCGAATTGCAGGCTACCTATAGCAGCCATTGGGCATAATTTTTACCTTTGCCGATCCTTCAAAAAAAAACTTTATGTCGTGGATAGTCATTGCAGCGCTTATTGGTTCGGGCTTGGTAGTGGGTTTTATCAATACTCTGGCGGGGGGAGCTACTATCATTTCGCTATCACTATTTATGCTATTGGGGCTACCTGCCAATGTTGCCAACGGTACCAACCGGATAGCTGTTTTTTTTCAAACACTCGTTTCGGTTGGTAGCTTTAAAAAGCAAAAGGTACTGGATACCCGTAAAGGATTAATTTTATCAATTCCAACTGTAATAGGTTCGGTTATAGGCGCCCGAATAGCCATTGAGATGAATGAAAAGATTATTGAAAGGGCTTTTGCCGTAATAATGCTGGTGATGTTATTTTTTGTGCTCTACAAGCCCCAGCTATGGTTGAAAGGCAGTGAAAAAGTGGTTTCCGGAAAAATGAAACCTTGGCAGGTTATATTATTTTTTTTCATTGGTATTTACGGAGGTTTTGTACATGTAGGGGTAGGTTATTTCATTCTTGCCGGTGTAGTGCTTGGGGCTGGTTACGACCTGGTGAAAGCCAATGCGCTGAAAGTTCTGATTGTGTTGGCTTACGTACCTTTTACCCTCGTAATTTTCATGTGGAACGGACAGGTGAATTATACATACGGACTAATTCATGCCATAGGCAACGTTATCGGGGCGTATGTTGCATCAAAAATAGCAGTAAACAAAGGAGCCAATTTCATCAGATGGTTTATGGTTGCCATTATCATCATTTTTTCAGCCCAGTTACTCGGGCTTATTGATTTCAAAAGCTGGATAAGCCACTGTATTTAACCCTGTTGATTTTTATATTTCAACACCTCGTTATTAATATAATCCAACTGAATTCCCGCCTGTTCGAACATTTTTTCCGACTCTTCGCCGGCATGGTAGCGAAATTCGCAAACCACCCGGACTATACCACAATTGATAATGAGCATTGCGCAGGTACGACAGGGTGTCATCCGGCAATAAAGGATAGCACCTTCAAGGGCAACTCCCAATTTTGCTGCCTGGCATATGGCATTTTGCTCGGCATGTACCGTTCGCATACAATGCTGGGTAATGGTATCGTTATCGTGTATTACTTTTTTCATTAAATGCCCCACCTCGTCGCAATGCGGCAAACGGGTAGGAGATCCCACATAGCCGGTAACCAAAATTTGTTTATTACGGGCTATTACACAACCACTGCGTCCCCTGTCGCAGGTTGCTCTTTTGGCTATTGTTTGTGCCACTTCCATAAAATATTCATCCCACGAAGGGCGAATGTATTTTTCGCTCATTGACTTTTTTTTATGAAACAAATATCCGATAAAAATTGATTCACACAAAATAGTCTTAAACCTTGTAAAACGAATCACAGCTTTTGGAAGATAAATTTATAAATGTTTATCCCATTTTTTTCAAACATTAAATTTATATTTGCCGCTTAAAACAGGAAATTATTGTGAATATAGGAAATCGTTTTTTGGAATTTTCTGAGTTACAGGAGTTTATTAGGCATACTTCAAAAGTTGAGTTGGAGGAAGTTGCTTTAAATCATTTAGATACAAATTTTCAATTTTTGCTGGATTTTTCCCGTGATAAGATTATTTACGGGTTAAACACGGGTTTTGGTCCCATGGCAAAAGTTAAAATATCGCAAGCAGACCAGATAAGCCTACAATATAACCTTATCCGTAGCCATGCTTCCGGCTCGGGGGACATACTCCCCTGTTTTTATGTAAAAACGGTGATGCTGGCACGACTTAACAGCTTGATGAGAGGCTATTCGGGCATAAACCGCTCTGTGGTTGAATTGTTACGTGATTTTATAAACTATGAAATTTATCCCGTAATATTTTCGCATGGAGGTGTTGGAGCCAGCGGCGATCTTGTGCAACTTTCGCACCTTGCACTTGCTCTGATAGGGGAAGGGGACGTAATTTTCCGGGATAAAATTGTATCCACACGGAAAGCGATGGACATTTGCGGTTTGAATCCCATAGAAATAAAAAGTCGCGAAGGACTTGCCCTTATCAATGGAACTTCGTGCATGACCGGCATAGGGCTTATCAATACAATGTATGCCAATCACCTTCTCAACTGGATTACTCTTGCTTCGGCTATTCTTAACGAGATAATGGAATCCTATGATGATTATTTCTCAGAAGCTCTCAATGGGGTTAAGTACCACATTGGACAGCAAAAAGTAGCAAAATCTATCAGCAACATATTACATCAAAGTAACTTAATTAAAAACCGTTCGCTGAACAACTTTAAAACGGCTCCCGGCTCGACGGACGATAAGGTACAAGAATACTACTCATTGCGTTGTGTTCCCCAAATTGTGGGTGCTATTTTAGAAACCATAGACCATTGCCAGAATACCTTGGTTAACGAATTTAATTCTGCCAACGACAATCCGATAGTAGATTCCGAACGCAGAGAGGTGTTTCACGGCGGTAATTTCCATGGTGATTACATTTCTTTTGAAATGGATAAATTACGTTTGGCAATTACCAAGCTTTCAATGTTGAGTGAAAGGCAGTTGAATTTTCTACTCAATGATTCGTTAAACCAGAAGCTCCCTCCTTTTGTAAACCTGGGAATACCCGGACTCAATCTGGGAATGCAGGGAGCACAGTTTACTGCTACTTCCACCACCGCCGAAAATCAGGCATTGTCCACTTCTATGTACATTCATAGTATTCCAAATAATCGTGATAACCAGGACATAGTGAGTATGGGTACCAATGCGGCATTGTTTACCAAAAAGGTTATTGAAAACACCTTTGAAATAATGGCAATTGAATACATTACCATTTTGCAGGCTATTGATTACCTGAAAATTGAAAATAAGCTTTCTCCCGTTTCTGCCAAATGGTACCACGAACTTCGCAACTTGGTTCCTGTTTTTTCCGATGACACTTCTAAGTATCAGGAAATAAGAAACATGACTGATTTTTTATCAAATAATTCCCCTGCTGTTATTGCATAAGGTTCGTGCAATGAATAGATGCGCAGGCAAACAGGGCTGCCGTTTCGGTACGTAGCCGACTGTTTCCAAGACTCACAGGTAAAAAACCAGCTTTTTGTGAAGCAAGTACTTCTTTAGATGAAAAATCTCCTTCGGGACCTATTAAAATCACTGCATTACTGCCCCTCCTGTAGCTATGTTGCAATAAAACAGAATTTTCCACAGAGCAATATGCAATAAACCTGTCGGCATCGAATTTTCTCTCAATGAATTCTCTGAAAGAAACTGCTTCGCCAAGCCGGGGATGAAATGCACTGAGCGACTGCTTTACAGCCGAAGTAACTATTCTACTAAGTCGTTCAAAATTAACCGAGTGTCTTTCCGAATGTTCGCAAATCAGCGGGGTAATTTCGTCAATACCCATTTCTGTGGCTTTTTCAAGAAACCATTCGAAGCGTGCAATGTTTTTCGTGGGTGCAATGGCAATATGTAACTTATATGTTCTTGGATTATTCACAACCTCAACATTTTCAACTTTTACCTGGCAATGTCTGGAATGAGCATCAGAAATTATAGAATGAAAAAAACATCCTTTCCCGTTGGTAAGAGTAACCTTTTCGCCAATTTTTAATCTTAGCACCTTGATACAATGGTTAGAGTCATCCTCATTCAGGATATAATTCTCAGCGTTGATATCGGGAGTATAAAAAAGTACCATCTGAAAAAACAGGGTATCTACTCTTAGTAGAAAACCCTGCTTACCAACTATTCTACAATAATTCTTTTCACTACAAGAGACTGAGAGGTTGTACACTTTACGACATAAACACCTTTTGGCATTTCGCTTAGGTTGAAAGTAACACCAGTACCTGAAAAGTTCAGCCGTTTTACCTCCTGACCCTGAATGTTATAAATGTGAACTTCTGCAACATCGGGTTGCTGTATCTGCAGGGTAAATAATCCAGAAGCCGGATTGGGATAGATTACAAATGCATTTTGCGGAACAATTGTGCCAATACCCACTCCGTTTGTAATGCTTACTTCATCCAAAAAGAGATTATTCCCGTAATAGTTAAATGATTCAAAAGCTATTTTCACATTATTACCACCTGACCAGGGAGTTATATCAATCGTATTACAGGCACTTCCATAAGCACCATCACACCAGTCATCAGTACCTAATGGAATAAACTCCTCGGTAGTTAAGGGATGCGTTGCAAAACTTCCGGAATTATCATCACCAGCAGCAAAAATCCTTGTCCAGTTTGTTCCGCAATCTGTAGAAATATAAACAATCAGAGAATCAGTAATAGATTCATATTGTTTGGCATACGCATGTTTAAAATTAAGGTGTACATTGGCTTCGCCTGTAAGGTCTAAAACCGGAGAAATAAGCCTGTCGCGTTTGCCCGGAGGAGAGTGATAGTTAAAGAAATTCATAAAAGCAGATAAATCACCCGGATAAGTATTAACGTTGGCATAACTGCTCCAAGTAATATTATTATCAGGGTTTTCCACAGTCCACGAACGAATGTTCAAACCTTGATCAAAGTTTTCGCTAAAGGGAATAGTGTATCCACCTACATTAATGCACCGAGTTTGTATCTGCGAATTGCTTCCGTTTGCATTGGAAGCGATAAGAGTAACATCATAATTTCCCACCTGATCAAATTGCACCTGGGGATTTTGCGAACCAGAAGAAGTATTATTTACAAATGTTACCGTTGCGGGATCGAATTGCCAGTTCCAAACTGAAGGGCAGAATTTTGTGGTGTCGGTAAAACTTACAACGGCATTGTCGCCTGCACAAAAAGCTGTTTTGTCAGCATAAAAACCAGCTTCAGGTAACAGGGTATCGCTTACATGGATGTAATTCTTCAAGAACAAGGTATCAATACCCTGATCGTTGCTTACAATAAGTTGTACATTGTAAACACCCGGTGTGTTGTAAAAAATTTGCTGCGGGCTCCGGGCAGTTGATACAGATGGAGTCCCCCCATCAAAATTCCATTGCCATGCAAAAGGAACTCCCGATGATAAATCGGTAAAGTTGATACTGCAACCCGGCGGAATTAATGATTGATCAGCTATAAAATCTGCCATGGGTGAAGTGCGGTACATATCCGATTCCCACAATCCTCTGCCATAAGTTCCTGCTTTAATTCTGTCGTTAACGGGATTGGCATCATCGTGGTAAATTTCAAGCTCAGTAATTCTTGCAGCAAGAGGCAAACCGTTAGTAAAATTAACCCATCCGCAGAAGGTACCATCCTTATAATAAACTCCTGCATCTGTTCCGACATATATTCCATTCAGACTGTGCCTGTAAGCAATAATAGTATTGATATTTACTTCCGGCAAAGCTCCTGTAATTTCAACCCAGGTAAGACCTTTGTCTGAAGAACGAAAGAGTTTTGTCTGCTGTGCCATGTACACAATATTTTCATCAAGCAGGTTGGTTTCAATTGCAGTAATGGTATTGGTTGCAGGAAGGCTTTCCGACATATTTAACCAAGCCGGAGAATCGGCATGGCAATTATCGGTACGGAAAAGGTTATTTCCGCTTGCAACATACAAAACGTCAGTATTTGCATACGATTGGCAAAGAATAGTTAAATCTCCGCCAGCCATGCTTTCAGAAATTTTTACAAACTCTACACTCGAAGCCGGTGAAGCTTTAATATTATTGCTACGGTGAACACTTTTGTAGCCAACAAACATCGTGTTTGCATCATTTTTATCAATGATAAAAGGCGTTACCCAGCCACCTGTTTCGTTTACCCCATTTTGTACATCAGTGATATACTCTCCCCCGCCATTGTTAAAATGTCGGTAAATACTTCCATAATATAAAGTTGAATAACGATAATGGGAATCAACGGGATCAACGGCACATTCCATTCCATCGCCTCCATTTATAGCATACCAGTTTCCACCATCGTAAGCGGAAGTTCCGTTATCCTGATATCCATTAATACACAAATTGGTTTTTGTAGCACTTTGTCCTATTTTGTAAGCCTGGCTGATAATCAGTCCACTACTTATTTCAGTCCAGTTAACACCTTCGTTATTAGTCCAGTACACTCCACCATCGCAACCAATGTATAATTTTCCGTCCACTGGAGAATATTCAAAGACGTGATGGTCGGCATGTACAGAAGTAACATCACACCCCCCGTACCAATGGGCTGTAATCTGCCAATCTATACCGCTATTGTATGATTTCCAAATATCAACACCTCCTACGTAAATCAAAGATTCGTCATTGGGGTCGGCGGCAAGAGCAAGGTCGTACCAACCTTGGCCTCCACTTCCGCTTCCATCGCACGACCAGTCCATAATATTCGGACTGGTAGATTGGACGGTAAAATTCAAACCGCTATCGGTTGATTTGTACAATCCTTTGAATCCATCGTCTGCACTGGCTAACAAAACATAAACTACTTCAGGGTTTGCAGGTGTAATTGCAACTGCCGCCCTGCTACCGGCAGGAATGCCATTGTGAATCCATGTCCATGTTTCACCTTCGTCTTCCGAACGGTAAAATTTTCCGCCCACTCCGGCATATAAAACTGAGGGATTTCCAGGTTTTATAACAAGGTCTTTATAATTTCCCATTGAAGTTAAAGTCCAGGTAAATCCGCCATCAGTTGACTTGTAAAACCCGTTGCTTGCAGCAGCAAATATTATTGAATGATTTGTAGGATGAATAAGCAATTTGCCAATAGTTGCATCTTCCATTCCCAAATTATAAGGAAGCCAGTTTATGCCTCCGTCAACACTTTTCCACACACCTAAACCTGGGGCATCGCCGGCATCACGGTCACCGGTTCCAATGTAAATAGTCTGAGGATTAGTATAATCAACTGCAATAGCCGAAACTCCGAGGGTAAGCAAATGGTCAGTCAACACACTCCATGTTGAACCAGCATCTGTTGATACCCAAAGCCCTCCCGAAGGGGCTCCGATGTAAATAGTTTGTGGATCGTTCGGATGAAAAGCGACAGCATTTACCCTTCCAAGTCCTTTATAACCTTTGCCCAAAGGAATCTGTGATGGACCAAGGCTAACCCAGTTACCACTTAACGATTTGGCTCCATCAGCATTTCCCAGGTACTTTTGATATGCTTTTAAAACAGCATTGTTTGCCGGTCGCTCGCCGGTGGGAGAAACTCGATTTTGCATCATATATTCCCAACGTTTAAAGGGTTTCCATCCTTTGGAGCGGGTTACAGGACGGTTTTCCCAATATTTATTGAAAGCCGACTGTACCGAAAAAAAGTTTACTGACGGATCCTGCATCATCTCTATCCAGTAAGGGTAGTTGCTGGTATCCTGGGGTGGTAGTGTATTGCTCTGCTGCGAAAAGCCCACTATGGAAGCGAACAAAAAGGCTACTAATAAGTTAAATTTATTCATGGTTTTATTATTTTAACGAAAAAAGTTTACAAAAATACAATTATTTAGTTCTAATGGGAAAACTTGTCAAGCTATTGAATCACCGCGACTTTATAATATTATTATCATTCATTGCCGGGTTATTATTGGGTGAAAAAATCCGATTTTTATCACAAATTTCAATGATTACACTCGGAATAGTGATGGTAGCTGCCACTTCCGGATTTAGTTTTTAATCATGGATGCCTGTAAAAAATGCTATCAAACCTCTTTTGGTTTCAATACTGCTTAATTTTGTTGTTTTCAGCACAGTAATCATTGGATTTGCATCCATCTTTACACCTGAAACGGCTTTGTTTACAGGTTTTATACTCATTGCAGCCGCCCCGCCGGGACCATCGGTAATTCCTTTTTCGGCATCAATGAAAGGAGATATTCATTTTTCAATTACTGGAGTGTTTGGGACACACCTTGCAGCAATATTTCTTACACCAGCAATACTTTATCTCTTTCTTGGGAAATCACTGATTCCTCCCGCAAAAATTTTTGGGATGATGACATTATTAATCATTATTCCTCTTGTAATTTCAAGGTTTTTACGACACAAAAAAATACAGCCAATAGTAGAAAAATACAGGGGAAGAGTCATCAACTGGGGATTCTTTTTCGTAATTATGCCCATCATAGGACTAAGCAGGGATAATTTTATTCACCAGCCGGGGTTATTGTTACACGTTTCGCTGGTATGTTTTGCGGCGATGTTTGTTTTGGGTTTTGTTTACGTTATTTTTCTTAACTATTTCAAATCAGGCTGGGGCTTTACAGTAAGTTCTACCCTTATGTTGGTAACAAAAAATTCTGCATTTTCATCTGTAACAGCAATGACCTTTTTTGGAGAAAAATCCGCTTTTCTCTCTGCAGTTTTAGGTGTCTTTGTAACTTTGTTCATAATAACTTTCGGCTCAATTATGCGTTGGAAATGGAAAAAATACTTACCTTAACTACGTGCCCGGAAGTTTTTGAAAATTTTATTTCTCAAATTTTTTCAGCGCCAGCAATATCGCTCTGTATGACAAATAAATAACTAAAGGTAAACTGAAAAACCAACAAATAGATATTACATACATTTTTTTCTTTTTTAAGTTAATACAAGTGTTCTTCTTCATCCAACTCGGCAAGGTCAATGGGTTTTTTATTGATGGATTTCCATGCCCAGTAAATATAAGCAAGTACAAATGGCACAAGCAACGACACGTAAGCCATTACAGTAAGGGTATAATGACTCGAGGAAGCATTTTCAATGGTTAACGAATCCTGTAAGTCAAATGTAGAAGGATAAAAAGCAGTGTTATTGAACCCTGCTATCAGGAAAAGCGAAAACACCGTAAGGATGGTTCCTATGCTTGAATACCAGATGCTGGAAGTAGACTTTTTAAAAAATGACAAATATACCGACACCAGTACAAACGCTACTCCTCCCAAAAACAGAAGCGATACAATCGGCATTTCCAATAAGTTATGAAGATATTTGTAGGGTTCCATTACCACTTCACGCGTGTCTGCCTGGTAAGCAAAACCTTTTTGGGTAAACAACAATCCAATAAACAAAAGGAAAAAAACCAGAAACGGAACAATGGCATAAGCCAGTTGCCGGTGCACTCGCAAATAAATTGCTTTGTTTTTTATATTGTTCATAAAATACTGAAGTCCAAGCATACGTGCCAAAAAAAAGATGGCAAGTCCCAGCAAAAGATTCTGAAAATTGAAAGCCGCTTCTATTCCGTGAAGTGGAGTTTCCCAACGCGACTGGTTGAGTTCGTTTACCGAAAATTGTGAACCGGTGAAAAAAGTGGATACGGCAGTTCCGATAAGGATGGTTCCCAATAATCCGTTAATAAACAGAAAAGTTTCATAGGTTTTCTGCCCCAAAAAATTATGTGGTTTTGTGCGGTATTCATAGGATATCGCCTGGATTACAAAACTGAAAAGAATAAGCATCCACACCCAATAAGCTCCGCCAAAACTTGTTGCATAAAACAAAGGAAAGGAAGCAAAAAAAGCACCTCCAAAAGTAACAAGGGTGGTAAAGGTAAATTCCCATTTTCTTCCCAAAGAATTTACCAGAAGAGTACGCTCATTTTCATTTTTCCCCAAAATATAGATAAGGGTACCTCCACCCTGCACAAACATTAGAAAAACAAGAATGCCAGCTAAAAATGAGATGATTACCCACCAGTACTGCTGCAAAGCTAATAATGATAAAGTTTCAAACATGGCTATATTCTCCTATTCTTTAGGTCCTATTTTGATTTGATGAGATAAAATTTTGATTTCTGCTATCATCAAAGCTGTGAAAACAACCGCAAACAACCAGAAAGTAATTTTAACCGACATGGCGTCTATTTGCGAAATTGCCGAAAGAGTCGGCATCAAATCCTGTATCACCCAGGGTTGCCGCCCCATTTCGGCTGTAATCCACCCTGCCTGTGAGGCAATGTAAGCCAGCGGGATGCTAATTACAGCCATTCTGAGCCAGCTTTTGGAAGTATCGAGAGTATTTCTGTATAATTTGTACAAAAAAATCAGGAATAACAGTACAAAAAAGAAGCCGATTCCGACCATTAGATGAAAACTGTAAAATGTCAGCGGGATACTTGGTACAAGATCATTTACTTGCGTAAAATAGCCGTAACCAAAATACTTGTAATTAGCTTCCAGAACTTTTTTACAACTGTCAGCCGCAACAACATTATTGACTTTCATAGCTTTTTTATACCCTGCAAGGGCATTTATAGCCAGTTTTCCCTTTTCCATTTTTTCTGTTGCCGAAATAATCCCCCTTTCGCTGTTGCCATTCAGTAAATCGTTGATCCCGGGAACATATGCATTTAAATCTCCGAATGCCAGATAGGAAAGAAAATTTGGAATTTCTATTTTAAAGGCAAAATCTTTCATATTTTTGTTTGTGGGATCAATTTTCGATTCAGACATTAAGCCTATGGCTACCAGTCCGGCTCCCTCCTGCCCTTTGTATAATCCTTCGAAAGCAGCAAATTTCATTGGCTGATGTTTGGCTATAGTTTTGGCAGAACTATCGCCTGAGACAATTGTGTAAATGGACATAATCAATCCAAAAACAGAAGCTATCAAAATGCTGCGACGTGCGAACAACTGATGCCGCTTCCGAAGCAGGAACCAAGAGCTTACCCCAACAACAAATACCGACGAAAGCAAATAAGAGGAAGTTACGGTATGTAAAAATTTATGCACCGCCATAGGCGAAAAAAGCACATCCCCAAAATTTAACATTTCATTGCGGGCGGTATCTGGATTAAAATGCATACCTACCGGCAATTGCATCCATGCATTGGCAACGAGTATCCATAAGGCAGATAAATTAGCACCTACGGCTACCAGCCAGGTTGACATCAGATGAAATTTCGGAGATACCTTTTGCCAACCGAAAAACATAACCGCTATAAATGTAGACTCGATAAAAAATGCCATAATGCCTTCTATGGCAAGCGGTGCGCCAAATATATCCCCCACAAACCAAGAATAATTCGACCAATTGGTGCCAAATTCAAATTCAAGAATGATTCCGGTAGCTATACCTATGGCAAAATTGATACCGAAAAGAGTCATCCAAAATTTGGTAATTTTTTTCCATTCAGGATTGCCGGTTCGTACATATATCGTCTCCATGATAGCGATGATGAATGAAATACCAAGCGTGAGAGGTACAAATAACCAGTGATACATGGCAGTAAGTGCAAATTGCCCCCGCGACCATTCCACTAATGATGGGTCAATCAATTCTGTCATATTTTATTGTGTTTTGGTGAGTTGTTCAATTACGTATTCGCTTCTCTGGGCATCATTGTCAAATTTTGTTTTAAGAAAATCCTTAAAGAAAAATAATTTTAATACTACAAACATGACAAAAAGCTTAATGAATATAATTAACCACAGCTTTCTCCCAACGGTCATGCTGCGAAAACCATCGTAATAAAAGTAAAATATTTTTTTAAAAAAATTCATTTAAGCATTAAAGTAATTAAGGATGTAAATATATAATTATTTTTATTACCAACAGTAAAAATACAACTTTCCCACAAAAAAATTTTAACATGTTTTGTTAAGTGTTTTTCTGCCTTGCTTTGCAGTCCTAAATAACAAAATATAAAAACAGACAACTAAAATACTATAACAGAATAGCCTATAACAATTATAAGAAACACCAATAGAACGAAAAGATAGCCAAGATGTAATAAAAATATTTTAATAAATGTCTTTCCCAGGCTTTGAGAGTAAACTTTTTTTAATGCAAGGTAAAGGTAAACAGATATAATAGGTAAAATAAGCAGGAAAGAAATTTCCGTTATCGGCGAAAAAAATTCCCTAATCAGAAAAAGCATAAAAATAAAGCTATGAAAATTAAAAGAGAAAATTAGATGGTTGAAATAATTTGTTTTTCGCCGGATATAAAAAATCTTTAACAAACCGGCAAAAAAGGGAATGATCAGAAAGACCATTTTAGAAATGACATGGTTCAACTCTTCTATAAATAATTCTGGTCCAGATAAATTAATTTTAATATATTGTTTTGCAGTAAACTGACGTATCCTGCTTGCATCCGGAAATTCTTTTTTGATAAACTTATCAATGCCTTCTTTTTTTACTTTTTCACGTAAAGTATCCGGATTCATCGAATTCAGTTTCTGAAGAGAAGGATTATTGGTTGTAATTTGGAAAGTATTTGGCGATTTACCTTCTTGAATTCCGGTATTTTTATTCGTAACCGTTGGCTCAAATTCCGAATCTTTTTTTTCAGACAACATTCCTGCAACAAAAAAATAAACTACACTGATAAACAAGAACATTTTAAAGGGATGGAAAAACCGCTGCCGTTTGCCTTCCAGATATTCCTTGGTAAGAAGTCCCGGTTTAAACAATAATGGAACGATGGTATGTACAAATTTTGAATCGAAATGAAAGAAGTCGCCAACCGATTCCACAAAAAATTTCTTCACCGAAAAATCTTTCTCATTGAGCCACTTCTGTCCGCAATGGGAACAAAAACGATCCTTCGCCCCCATTGATTCATTGCAATTGGGACATATGTTTTCCTTTATCTCGTTTTCCATTGAATATTTTTTCAAAAATAAAAAATATTTACAATTGCAAGAAACAGTAGCTTTAACCGTTATAAAGATAAAATCTTTTGCACAGCGTCAGTACCAAACTTTTATCCCACACTATTGTTATTTTTTATACTTTAATTACTATTTTTGCGTGCTTATTTTAATTTAATCCAAATAATGACCAAAGAATCCAACAATATACTGGAAAAAGTAACCCAAAACGAATATAAATGGGGCTTTTACACAGATATTCAGATGGAAACAGCACCCCGCGGTCTCAGTGAAGACATAATCCGGTTTATTTCTGCCAAAAAAAATGAACCGGAGTGGCTGCTCGAATTCCGGCTACAAGCATACAAGCACTGGCTTACCCTTACCGAACCCACTTGGGCACACATCCATCATCCACCCATTGATTACCAAAGTATTATTTATTACGCTGCTCCTAAAAAGAAAGAACAAAATGCCGGCTTCGAGGAAGTAGACCCTGAATTAGTTGCTACTTTTAATAAACTAGGTATATCGCTGGAAGAACAGAAAAGACTTACCGGAATGGCTGTGGATGCTGTTATTGACAGTGTTTCGGTAAAGACAACCTTCAGCGATACGCTGGCAAAGCTGGGAATCGTCTTTTGCTCGTTTAGCGAAGCAGTGCAAAAACATCCCGATCTGGTGAAACAACACCTCGGAACGGTGGTTCCTACCAATGATAACTTCTTTGCGGCACTCAATTCTGCTGTATTTACTGATGGATCATTCTGTTATATACCCAAAGGCGTTCGTTGCCCGGTAGAACTTTCCACCTATTTCCGAATCAATGCTGCCAACACAGGACAGTTTGAACGCACATTGATTGTTGCCGACGAAGGCGCTTACGTAAGCTACATGGAAGGCTGCACTGCTCCCATGCGTGATGAAAACCAGTTACATGCTGCCATCGTGGAAATCATTACGATGAAAGATGCTGAGGTAAAATACTCCACCGTACAAAACTGGTATCCAGGAAACAAAAAGGGAGAAGGCGGAATCTACAATTTTGTTACCAAACGAGGGATTTGCAAAGGCAACAATTCCAAAATTTCGTGGACGCAGGTGGAAACCGGCTCGGCTATCACCTGGAAATATCCCAGCGTGGTGCTCATGGGCGACAATTCCATAGGCGAATTTTACTCGGTAGCCGTAACCAACAATTACCAGCAGGCAGACACGGGAACCAAAATGATACATCTTGGGAAAAACACCAAAAGTACCATCATTTCCAAAGGTATTTCTGCCGGACACAGCAACAACAGCTACCGCGGGCTGGTAAAGATGACCAAACGTGCCGAAAATTCCAGAAATTTTTCGCAGTGCGATTCACTACTACTTGGCAGCAAATGCGGTGCGCACACTTATCCATATATCAAAACGGAAAATAAGTCTTCCGTGGTGGAGCACGAAGCAACTACCAGTAAAATATCCGACGATCAGTTGTTTTATTGTAACCAGCGAGGTATCAGCACTGAAAGCGCTATCGGGCTGATTGTAAACGGCTATGCCAAAGAAGTTCTAAATAAACTGCCAATGGAATTTGCCGTGGAAGCACAAAAATTGCTTTCTATCAGCCTGGAGGGCAGCGTAGGCTAATAGCCAGTTTATCCATAAAAATAATCAATAGAAAATAAAAAATAACTTTACTGTTATGCTGAATATAAAGAATTTAAAAGTTTCGATCAATAATAAAGAAATCTTAAAAGGAGTAAACCTCGATATAAATGCCGGAGAAGTACATGCCATTATGGGACCCAACGGAACCGGGAAAAGCACCCTTGCATCCGTGATTGCCGGAAGGAATGTTTTTGAGGTAACATCAGGCGAAGTTCTCTACAAAGGAAAAGACTTGCTGCATCTTTCGCCGGAAGAGCGAGCATGTGAGGGAATTTTCCTTGGTTTTCAGTATCCTGTGGAAATTCCGGGAGTAAGCATCACCAATTTCATGCGTACAGCCGTGAACGAACAACGAAAATACAGAGGATTGGATCCGCTTCCTGCCAGTGAATTTCTTGCCATGATGGAAGATAGAAAAAAACTGGTGGAAATTCAGAGCAAACTCACTAACCGTTCGGTAAACGAAGGTTTTTCGGGTGGAGAAAAGAAGAAAAATGAAATCTTCCAGATGGCGATGCTCGAACCTACGCTTGCCATCCTTGACGAAACCGACTCCGGACTCGACATTGATGCACTGCGCATTGTAGCCAATGGCGTAAACAAACTCCGTCGCAAGGACAACGCATTCATCGTCATTACGCATTACCAGCGACTGCTCGAATATATCGTTCCGGATGTAGTACATGTACTTTACGACGGAAAAATTGTGAAAACCGGCGGTAAAGAACTTGCACTGGAACTGGAAGAAAAAGGTTACGAATGGATTAAAAACGGTTTGTAGTTTCAAGTTCATTATTCAAAACTTGAAACTAATAATCAGAAACTGACGAAAATGGAAGGAATATTAACCGAAAATACATTTAAAGACAAGCTGGTAGCATTGTTTGAAGAAAACAAACGCTTTCGCTGGAAAAGTGAGCCGGATTTCATGCATAATCTGCGGGAGGAAGCTCTGCAAAGCTTTGTAAAATTGGGATTCCCCAATCCCAAAATGGAAGCATGGCGGCAAACCAACCTTGCAAAACCTCTTGCTTTGGAATATATTCAGCATCTTGAGCCATCGGAAGAAAAGGTGGATTTGGAAAAGATTTTCCATTGCGATGTTTATAATCTTGATACTTATCTCTTCAGCCAACTGAATGGCTGGTTTATTTCCGATAACCAACCACTTACCACCATCAGTGGAGGCGTGGTAGTTGGAAGCATGGCGAAAGCCATGAAGGTGTATCCGCAGATTTTTGAAAAACATTTTGCACACTATGCAGATATAAAAAACAATGGTTTCGATGCGCTGAACACCGCCTTTGCTCAAGACGGAATCTTTATTTACGTGCCTGATAATGTGATAGTGGACAAACCTATTCAGATCATCAACATCATCAATCTGAAGGAAAACATTTTTATCCAGCCACGGCACCTTTTGGTGATGGGGAAAAACAGCAGCCTGCAACTGGTTTACTGTGATCATTCTCTTTTGCACAAAGCAAGTCTGATAAGTTCGGTAGGTGAGATTTACGTAGGTGAAAATGCCCATTTTGATCATTACAAGCTGCAGAACAAGGACAGCGAATCCACCCTGCTTGCCTCCATTTATTTCCATCTGGAAGCAAACAGCACTTTAAACTCCAACATCATTACGCTAAACGGAGGAATCGTACGGAACAATTCAAACGTAACCTTTGCAGGCGAAGGGGCAGAAGCCAATTTGTACGGATTGTACCTTGCCGACAAAGACCAGCATGTTGACAATCATATTTTTGTTGACCATGCCGTGCCCAATTGCGTCAGTAACCAACTATTCAAAGGAATTTTGGACGACCAGGCACAAGGCGTATTTAACGGGAAAGTGCTGGTAAGGCAGGATGCCCAGAAAACGAATGCTTTTCAAACCAACCGGAATATTCTTCTTACGGATAAAGCCAATGTCCACTCTGAGCCACATCTGGAGATTTATGCCGACGATGTAAAATGCAGCCACGGAGCTACTGTAGGGCAATTGAATCCGGAAGCCATGTTTTATCTGCGTTCGCGCGGCATTTCGGAAGATAGCGCACGAATGTTGCTGATGAATGCTTTTGCCGAAGAGGTGATTGACAAAATTGCCATCGAACCTTTGCGTGAAAGAATGGACGAACTGATTATTAAACGCCTGAAAGGAGAACTTTCCATCTGCGACCAGTGCATACTCGATTGCAGCGGAAGAAAGCCCGTAAAATTTGATATTGATCTGTCCAAAATTTAGAAATTTGTACAAAAAAAATCCATTGACACCAGACATAGAAAAAATCAGATCCAACTTTCCCATCCTGCAACGACAGGTTTACGGGAAACCATTGGTTTACTTCGATAATGCCGCTACCACACAAAAACCGAAAGAGGTTATTGAAGCCATTGTGAAATATTATGAAACGGAAAATGCTAACGTACATCGCGGTGTACATTATCTCAGCCAGCAGGCAACTCGTTCTTTTGAAAAAGTTCGGGAAAAGACAGCCCGTTTTGTTAATGCCGGCAGCAACTGCGAGATAATTTTCACCCGGGGAACTACCGAAGCAATAAACCTGGTAGCTTCTTCTTTTGGTAAAAAGTTTTTAAATAAAGGCGATGAAATCCTGGTTTCGGAGATGGAACATCATTCCAACCTCGTTCCCTGGCAAAATATCTGCGAAGAAAAACAGGCAAAACTGCGGGTAATCCCGATTACCGATGCAGGCGAACTGGACATGCAAGCTTTTGAAAGATTGCTTACGCAAAAAACCAGGTTGGTTGCAATTGCCCACGTTTCCAATACACTGGGAACCATTAACCCGGTGAAGGAAATCGTTGCAAAATGTCATTTACAAAACATCCCGGTTTTAGTTGATGGAGCACAGGCTGTGGCTCACATGAAAGTGGATGTTCAGGATTTAGACTGCGATTTCTACACCCTGTCCGGGCATAAAATGTACGGGCCGATGGGCATTGGTTGCCTTTACGGAAAGGAGAAATGGCTGAATGCCTTGCCCCCTTACCAGTTTGGTGGCGAAATGATACAAACGGTAACTTTTGATAAGACTACCTACAACGAATTACCCTACAAATTTGAAGCAGGAACGCCCAATGTAGCCGATACCGTTGGCTTTGGTGCTGCCATTGACTATCTTACGGAAACGGGATTGGAAAACATAGGTGCATACGAAAATGAATTGCTCAGATATGCTACCGAAAAACTGTTGCAAATAATAGGTTTGAAAATAATAGGAACTTCAAATCATAAAGCTGCGGTAATTTCTTTTGTGATGGATAAAATTCACCCTTATGATGCAGGAATGATCCTCGACCGTATGGGAATAGCCGTACGCACCGGCCACCATTGCACCCAGCCGCTGATGGACCGTTTTGAAATTCCGGGAACAATACGTGCTTCTTTTTCTCTTTACAATACAAAAGAAGAAATTGACTGTTTGGTGGAAGGAGTACAAAAAGTAAAGGAAATGCTTGGCTGATGCTTGGTAAAATTTGAATCAATAAAAAAATGACAATAAACGAAATTGAGCAACAAATCATACAGGAATTTTCCAATTTCGACGATTGGATGGACCGGTATAATTACCTGATAGAATTAGGGAAAAGTTTACCATTGATAGAAGAAAAATACAAAATGGACAGTAACCTGATAGTAGGATGCCAATCGAGGGTATGGTTGCAGGCAGAATACCGCGACGGGAAAATCTTTTTCACCGCCGACAGCGATGCCGTGATCACCAAAGGCATTATTAGCCTGCTGATACGGGTTCTTTCCGGGCAAACACCAGAAGACATTCTGAACGCTCCATTACATTTTGTGGAGAGCATCGGGTTGAATGAACATCTTTCGCCAACCCGTTCCAACGGATTGCTTTCCATGGTAAAACAAATAAAACTGTATGCTTTAGCTTTTAAAACAAAATACCAGGCAAAACAGAAATAACTAAAAATAAATTCCGCATCATGGACAAGCAAATCTTAAAATCCTTAGTAATTTCTGCTCTTAAAACCATACACGATCCGGAAATACCGGTAAACATCTACGACATGGGGCTAATTTACGAGATAAAAGTAAACGACGACAATTCTGTTTATATTAAAATGACCGTTACTGCTCCTAATTGTCCGGTTGCCGACAGCCTGCCCGAAGAAGTTCGCGAACGGGTAAAAAGCATCGAAGGACTGAAAGATGCTGAAATAGAATTGGTTTTCGACCCGCCCTGGGATTCCGATATGATTTCGGAAGAAGCAAAACTGGAACTCGGTTTGCTGTAAACAACCGCTTACATTGCATTTTTATTATTTTTGCAGACAGAATACGCCCTCACTATGACTGCAGAACCCGGTAAAATTCTTTCTGCCATTGATTCTCCCTACCAACTGCGAAAGCTGAAAAAGAGCGAACTACCTGCTTTATGTGAAGAAATACGTACGTATATTATTGAAGTCATTTCTAAGAATCCGGGACATCTTGGTGCGAACCTTGGCACTGTGGAACTGGCAGTTGCATTACATTACGTATTTAATACACCTGACGACAAACTGGTTTGGGACGTAGGTCATCAGGCGTATGCACATAAAATAATTACCGGCAGGCGCGATGCCTTTGTAACCAACCGTACTTACCAGGGAATTTCCGGTTTTCCGCGGATGAGCGAGAGCGAATACGATGCTTTCGGCGTCGGACACTCCTCCACTTCCATTTCGGCAGTGCTGGGAATGGCTATAGCTTCCAAACTGGAAGGAAACACAAAGCGCCAGCATATTGCAGTGATAGGCGATGGTTCCATGACGGGAGGCATGGCGATGGAAGCATTGAATAATGCAGGCGTTTCCAACACCAACATCCTCGTTATCCTGAATGATAATGGCATTTCCATTGATGAAAGCGTAGGAGCACTGAAAGAATACCTCACCGATATTGTTACCTCACGAACTTATAACCGCATCCGTAACAAGATTTGGCAAATACTGGGTGGCGGAAGCAAATACGGCGAAAACACACGCGACATCGTAAAACAAATGGGGAATGCGATAAAATCTACCATTTTTAAAAAAAGTAACCTTTTCGAAGCTTTGAAATTCCGGTACTTTGGCCCTGTTGATGGCAACGACGTGTTGCGTATGACCGAAGTACTAAACGACATGAAACGTATACAGGGGCCCAAGCTCCTACATTGCATAACCACCAAGGGAAAAGGATTGGAATTAGCCGAAAAAAACCAGACAACCTACCATGCCCCGGGTATTTTTGATAAAGATACCGGCGAAATCATCGAATCGCAATGTCTTGGTAAACTTTCGCCCAAATATCAAACCGTATTCGGACTGACGATAATTGAACTGGCTGAGAAAAATCCGAAAATTGTCGCCATAACACCGGCTATGCCTACGGGATGTTCGCTTAACCTGATGATGGAAAAGATGCCCGAGCGTGTTTTTGATGTAGGCATTGCCGAACAACACGCCGTTACCTTCTCTGCCGGGCTGGCAACACAGGGATTCGTTCCTTTTTGCAATATCTATTCCACATTTATGCAGCGGAGCTACGACCAGTTGATACACGACGTAGCCTTGCAGAAACTGCATGTAGTGTTCTGTCTCGACCGTGGAGGACTGGTAGGCGAAGACGGAGCCACTCACCATGGCTGTTTCGATTTGGCTTACCTTCGCCCCATCCCCAACCTGATAATAGCGGCTCCGATGAATGAAGAGGAACTACGCAACATGCTATTTACTGCCCAAACGGATGGGAAAGGCACCTTTGTGATACGTTATCCGCGCGGAAGAGGCGTAATGCCCGAATGGAAAACTCCTTTTAAAGAAATAGAAACCGGGAAAGGAAGAAAGCTGATAAACGGAGAAAAAACAGCCATAATATCCATAGGACATCCCGGAAATTTCGTTACTGAAGCACTGAAGTCTCTTGAAAAAGAAAATATTCGTCCGGCACATTACGACATTCGTTTCCTGAAGCCCATAGACGAAGCATTGCTACACGAAGTATTTCAAAATTTCAGTAAGGTGATAACCATTGAAGACGGCGCAATCATTGGCGGGCTGGGAAGCGCAGTGATGGAATTTGCTGCCGGTAACCACTATTCTGTCCCGGTTCGGCGCCTCGGCATCCCCGATCGTTTTATCGAACAGGGAACTCCCGAACAACTTTACCACGAATGTGGTTTCGATGCCGAAGGCATTGCCGAGGCTGTGCGGGAATGTTTTCAATAGAACACGATTTTTAATTAAATTATAACACAACAGGGGCTGAATTTCAGTCCCTATTTTAGTTTTACATGGGGTAGATTCAATCTTTAGGCGCTTATTTTTTCTCTTTCCAATTCCACCAAAGCAGTTTCTCCTTCTCCCGCTGGTGTTCCTCTGTTTCTGCATAGTAAACGGCACAGCGAAACGCATACAACAGGCATCGGTCCTGTACCATCCCTGCCTTTTGGTTCGATAGTTCGTATAGTTTTTCCGGCGATTTACCTTTCAAATCGTCAATACTGCGGATATTGATATTCCACAGGTCGCTGGCAATGGATCGGCCTACACCGGGGATTTGCTGAAGTTGTTTTAGTTGATCGGGTTTGGTCATAAAAAAATAGGAAAATTTTGGTTTGATTGGAAGGGATGAGCAGAATCCTGGTTAAACCGGTACCGCTCAGCCGGGTAGATGCTGTTGTATGCCGTTTGTTTTTATTTAAAAATCATTGGCACAAATATATATGCCCAAATATTATTCAAAGCGTGAAAAATCAAACTTGGATAAATATTGTTAAATTTTACATAAAGAAAGCATGTCAAAATTGACCAAACTAACATATAAATTGTCAGCCCAGGCCCAAAAAATTGTAAATGAACTAATGCAAAAATAAGTGAACTTAAAGTAATTGTAACCCATTTACCCATTCGCTCTTTAAACATCTCTACAACATATCCGCGAAAAATAGTGTCTTCAGTTAGCGGAGCAAGAATTACTGCCGTCAAAACACCCCAATAAATATCTTGATTTTCTTTTTGTTGTACTGGAAAGGAAATTTCCCCCCCCCAATACATAGAAATATGCAGCAACTTGAGGAAACTTTCTATTAATGGATAGCAGAAGATTGCAATTGATACACAAACCAGAGAATAAATCAATCCTTTCCCAGAAATTGAGTATCTGTAACCTGCCTTATGAAAGTTCAATCCTTTATGCTTTAGCAAAAGAAAATATATGGATACTGCAATTCCAGTTGAAAATGTATATAACAATAAAGAAAATATTCGACCCTGAGAAATTCCTAAAAAGTTTTTAAATTCCAGAATTTCAGGTCTAATAAATTCGTAAGCAATTGTTGTCAGGACTATACCCATCGGGACTAAAATGAATATCCACCACACAGGTAATTTTTGGGAAGTTTCAGTTGATTTATTCATTTCATTTGTTTTTGTCATTTAAATGGCATAACGTTCCGGCGGTAAGTGTAGTTGGCAATTGTTGTGCTTTTTCGGCTTGCGACTGCCTATTTGCCAATTACACTTGACCGCTTGTTAGCCATTGTTTTTATTCTTTTTCTGGTGATATTATTTTATAAACGATTCCAGCTAATATTGCACCAACAATTGGAGCAACCCAAAACAACCATAATTGACTTAACGCCCAGTCACCTGCAAATAATGCTTGACTAGTACTTCTTGCAGGATTTACAGAAGTATTTGTTACAGGAATGCTTATTAAGTGAATAAGAGTTAATCCTAAACCGATTGCCAATCCCGCTAATCCTTTAGGCGCTTTTGAATGTGTCGCACCTAGAATAATTATCAAAAACATAAAAGTCATTACAATTTCTGTTACTAATGCAGCAAGCATACTATATCCTCCAGGTGAATGTTCTCCATAGCCATTTGCGGCAAATCCACCAATTTCAAACCCTGTCTTTCCACTTGCAATAATGTAAAGGATGCCAGCTCCGGCAATAGCTCCCAATACTTGGGCCGCAATGTAGGGAAGAACCTCTTTCTTGTCAAAACGACCACCAATCCAAAGTCCGATAGAAACAGCGGGGTTAAGGTGGCAACCTGAAATGTGTCCGATAGCATATGCCATTGTCACTACAGTTAAGCCAAAAGCTATTGCAACACCTACAAATCCAATTCCCAATTCAGGATATGCTGCCGCTAAAACGGCACTTCCGCAACCTCCAAGTACTAACCATAAGGTTCCGATAAATTCTGCTACTAATTTTTTCATTTTCTCTCTGTTTTTAGGTTATTATTTAAAATTGTCTGTTTTACTAAAATTCTGACTAACGTTTGAGTGTATATGCCGTAATGAATTGCGGGTTGCTTTCCTGCCGAGCCACACCACCCCGCTTATCAGAATTCCCAATCCCATTCGGTACTTTATAAAGTTTGTAATTTTTAGTTTTCATTTATTTTATATTGCCTTCAATGCTTTTTACTTTATTATTCTGCGGAATTGCAAATTCTGCTCAGCGGAGAATTTCAAACCTTATTTATAAAAACATTATTTCGATACGCTATCAGAAAGCAGTGGTCGCCAGATATAATCCGAAATAGGATAATGCTATAACGGCTGAGGCTAATTCCAAATCCATCAGTAGCCCATTTCCATACGACTCCCACACCTTGCTGTTTTTAATTCTTTTTGCCTGAAGCTTATAAGTTTCCTGATATAACTTACTATTTTTATATGAATTATCAGGCATATTCAAATTTATTTCCAAAGGACTTTTTTTTGTTATTATTATAGCAGGTATCAACCCAAAAGCCGGACCGGCAACAAAAGATGTCCAGAAAGTTCCTTTAGCAGCTTTTTTGTACATATTGTAATGTTTACAGGCATCAATTGCGGCATGTTTGCTGGTATCGTTTTCAAAAAATTTCTTATCAATTTTCAAAAAATATTTATCCGAAACGCCATAAATGTTACCATACATTTTTACGTAATCTACTTCATCGGTCAGCATTGATTTATAGCGTCTGTCTTTTTTCTTAACGGTATATTTCAACTCAGCTTTTTTAATTTTAATTTTATAAAATTTAATTACAGTATCCTTTCGGGCTAAATAAATTTCATTTTGTGAAATGGCAGGGAAAAACAATACTGTTAAAATAAAAAAAATCAAAAATTTTTTCATCCGTAAACAATTTATTAAGTTAAAATAATATCAGCATATTAAAAACAGATAAGAAGTTGAAATTTTATCCGCGTACTCAAAGTACATGTGTTTGTACTTATCTGGTTGATGTCAGTTTCATAAGCGGGATTGCGGGTTGCTTTCCTGTCGAGCCACACCGCCCCGCTTATCAGAATTCCCAATCCCATTCGGTACTTTATAAAGTTTGTAATTTTTAGTTTTCATTTATTTTATATTGCCTTCAATGCTTTTTACTTTATTATTCTGCGGAATTGCAAATTCCGCATTGTTCCGAGCAGAATTACAAATTCTGCTCAGCCGGGTGGTCAGCCCCTTGGCTTTCGCAGACCGTTTTGGTTTTAAACTTTCCCATAACGATTGTGTAACCCCCATATGCCAGTTATTTCGTACTTAGCTATTGTTTTTTCTCTCACAAATTTTATAAATACCTAAATTCTCTAACTGGCTTTTTCCAAATCTTCAAATCACCGCATTTTCAAATTAGCTAATCAAAATCTGCAATCTCTTAATTCGGTTCCGGTTCGCCCCGCTTATCAGAATTCTCAATCCCATTCGGTACTTAATAAAGTTTGTAATTTTTAGTTTTCATTTATTTTATGTTGCCCTCAATGCTTTTTGCTTTATTATTCTGCAAAATTACAAATTCTGCTCAGCGGAGATAAAACCAACTTGCGTGGTAGACTGTTGGCGACTTGCTGCTGCCCGCTTGGCATATCGGCGTTTGTTATGCACCGTTTATTCTATTCATTATTCCATTTATCACTATTGGAGGAATAGTATATTGGCTAATCTCCATTTGTCTATTATTTGCAACAAAATAGCAGTTTTGATAATTCCTTAAATCTTCAACTAAATTAAACCAATTACGAACTGATCGACTAATTAAAATCAGTTTATTTTTATGAATCGCATTTCGAATGAGATTAACTGTATAATCAATGGAGGTCAACCAAAGATTATTATTAATAAATCTACTGTTAAATTGTCTTGTATGGTATCCATAAATTTCAATTGCAAAGAAACTTGAAGCAAATAATTGCCTATCAATGTTTAAATGCGTAATAATTGGATTTAAACATCTATTCCACCATCTATAGCCTTCTGTATGTTCAAAATCTGGATTCAAATAAAGAAATGGATAATTATTAAGATTGTGGTTTAAATTATTAATAGAGGCATCAATAAAATGTTCTCCAAGATTATTTAATTCTAATTCTTCATTATCAGCTGTTCTCCCAGGATTTGCTAATAAAAAATAAATTTGTGCCTCAATATTTCCAATAAATGGTTCAGGTATATATCTTAAATCAACATAATTCTCATTTTCCGAATCATTTTCATAGTCATCATTATTCTGGATTATATTATCATGGTCAATATCTAGATAATAATTTCCTTCTGAATGAATTAAATTTATCCAAGGATTCTCTTCCATACTTTTTACTTATTTTATTGTCTTGTTAAATGGTGCATAACGATTGTGTAACCCCCAGCCAGTTATTTCGTACTTAGCTATTGTTTTTTCTCTCACAAATTTTATAAATACCTAAATTCTCTAACTGGCTTTTTCCAAATCTTCAAATTTTCACATTAGCACATTAACTAATTTACTAATTAGCTAATTAAAAATCTGCAATTTCTTATTTCGTTTCTGGTTCACCCTTCTTCTTCGGTTTCCTTGTTGCCGAATTCACTATCACCCTTGCCGTTTTGTATTTGGTGTAAACATCCGGGTTTTTGCGGCGGATGGTTTCTACCAGTGCATCCATTTTTGTCAGTATGGTATCCGCTGCATCGGTTTCTGCATCTAAGTTTACGTTAGCCACCTTTTTGATGCCAATATTCTCGCGGCTTTTGGGTATCAGTTTTTCGAATGTTTTGATCTTTTCTTTTAATGCGGTAAGCATTTCTAAGGTAAGTCCAAAATCCTTCAGTTTATCTGTAATTTCTTCGATGATGCCAATTATCTGGCGGCAACGACTGACAAAAAGGGTATCGGCAGTTTCCCGCAAAGCGCTGGGTGTAAAGTGAATTCTGTTTATCAGGTCATCATCGTTATTAATGGTAGCCCAGCCTTCGGCAAACGACATATATTCGCATACATCATCGGTTATTTCGCCTTTCAGCCTTTTTTTGTCGGGACCTACAGGTATAATTTTTATATCTGCCGCATCCAACTTTACGTTTATCTCCGTAAGGATACCTTTGAATTGGGTATGTTTGTCCTGGAAGCCCGGTATAGTATTTAATACCTCGCTGTTTTCGTCGGCAACGCCGTTAGTTGCCATAAACATACGGCACTTGTCAATAGTAATAGCCTTCATTTTTTATAGTTTTTAATGTATAATTATCGTACTAATCAATTAGTTTTCAAATTTTTTGTAAAGCATTGGGAATTTAAGCTGATGATTCGGGAATTTTACCGGTTTACCGTTCATCCGGAAACATTAGCAGGGTAAACAAAAACCTTTGTTTGCTTACGATAATGCTTTCCTGATGACATCACGACTTTAGCCGGCAATACGAAAACCTTATCCGGAAACATGAAAACCTTAGTTAACCGCTCGCTAACCTTTGTTTGCCACTCGAAAACCTTTGTCAGCGACACGAAAACCTTTGTTTGCGACCCTCCGGGGGCTTACGGAGTGTTTTACACCTCATAAATTATGTTTTACGGTAGTCTCTGGAAGAATTTCAGTGCTTACTGGATGTTTTTCAGTGCTCAATGGAAGATTTACAGTACTCACTGGACGTTTTTCGGCGTGTATGTTGACTTTTGAGCGCTTACCGGACGTTTTACACCCCTTACCGGATGTTTTTATGGCATACTTTGCGTTTTACGGTGCGTACCGGACGTTTTCACAGGCTTACTGTAAGCTTTATCAGCGTTTCCAATAGCTTTACAATAATACAAAGAACAAAAAACGATTCTCCCTGCAAACTTACCAGGGGCTACTTTAACAGGCTGGCTTACTTTTTTTTTGTTGATCTATAATCTATGTAACGCTTCTTCTTATTTTATTTTCGTTTCAAATATAATAATTTTTTTAATAACCAAATTTTATTTTAAAATACTTTCAAAAAATTCTGAAATTTCATTTTTTTAAAACAAAACTTTAATACACTCTCTTTTCCCATGATTTTAACAGATACCCCCACTCTAAACTTTAGAAAATTTTTAAATTTTTGCTTTCTTATTTCTTAGTTTTTAAATTCTGCTTCCCGCAGCATTTTCAAATCTTCAAATCACCAAATTTTCAAATTAACTAATTAGCTAATTAAAATCTTCCCGTCAGGCTGAATTTGCAATCCCGCTCGGAACATAGCGGAATTTGTAATTCCGTCAATAAAAAACTATTCCGCCCTTTCGGGGCTAACTCATGCGGAATGATTTGTTGAATAAGTCGCGGCTAAGAGCAATTTACACTTCTGTTCGTAAAATACCGGCAAATGGTTACTTCTATCGAGATATAAATGCAAAACAAACATGATTACAAAGGAATAAATCGCCATTTGATAGTCTTTATGCAGAATTAATTTATTTTTGCAAATGAAACCTGAGTTTTTCAGTGATATATACTATTTACTTGCAAACAGGGACAACAAACACAGCAAGCTTAAACCCTTAACTACAATGAAAAAAACGGCATTGATTATTTTGGGGTTTGCAATATCATTTTGTTCTGGTTTCTATTTCAAGGCTATCATTACAAAGCAACCCAGCATCAACATTAATACAAAACAACCTGACAACAACATCAAAATGAAAAAAGTAACAGGGATTGGCGGTATCTTTTTTAAATGTAAAGATCCTGGTAAAATTAAAGAATGGTATAAAACACATTTGGGCTTCGACACCGACCCATACGGTGCACGTTTTGAATGGCAGGAAAGCACCAACCCAACCCAAAAAGGTTCTACCCAATGGAGTCCGTTTTCAGAAACGGATAATTATTTTGACCCTTCAACCAAAGACTTTATGATTAATTACAGAGTCGAGAATTTGGTTAGCCTTGTTGAACAACTTAAAAAAGAAGGAATAACCATTATTGACACAATTGAGACCTATGAATATGGCAAATTTGTTCACATTATGGATATCGAAGGAAACAAAATAGAACTATGGGAACCCAACTATGATTATGTTGCAACAGATAAAAAACAAAACGAATAAACAGGGCTTTAATACCGTCCGTGCCCGCACTTCGTAAGACTCCACCCGGAGCACAATGCCCCTCCCTGATTAAATCGTGGTGTAATTCCGCAAGCGGGAATAAAAATTATGTATTTAAAAGCGGATACGAAAACAAAAATCAATAAAACTCAGATGGTATCAAAATCAATGTTTGTATTTTTATCGCATTAATAACCTGAGTCCGGGCTAAGGTTGCAAACCATCCTTGCAATATTTCAGTATGTTACATTTCGCCGTTGGCGATGAAGTAACAAAAACTAAAAATTCCGAATTGCACAAAAAAACGACGACGGTTTAATCTTTCTCCACCTCTTTTCTCAGTATCTGGAGAGCCTGAAGAGCCGTTTTGTGGATATTACGCTGGCGGTGTTCTCCGAAAAGAAATTTTTCGCTGATTGTGGTCTTCGGAGTAGCAATAGCAATCCAGGTAGTTCCAACAGGCTTTTCGATGGTACCTCCGTCGGGTCCGGATATGCCGCTGGTAGCTATGGCATAATCAGTGTTAAATATGTGTCTTGCGCCTTCCGCCATTTCGATAACGCATTGCTGGCTAACGGCACCAAATTGTAACAGGGTTTGATGTTGCACACCCAAAAGTTGCTCCTTTACCTCGTTGGCATACGCCACTACGGAACCTTTAAAATAAGCAGAGCTTCCCGGAACACCTGTAATCATGTGTGCTACATAACCACCAGTACAGCTTTCGGCAGTAGAAATGGTTTTCCCCTTTTGCATTAATAATTTGCCAACCACATGTTCGAGGGTATCATCGTCGAAGCCAAAAACCAGGTCGGGAATCAGTTGTAACAATGTGGATGTTTGTTTTTCTATTTCACGGGTAAGAGATTCTTTGTCATTTCCGGTTGCGGTAAGTCGCAAACGGACCAAACCGGGCTGGGGAAGATATGCCAGTTTGATGTAAGAAGGCAAGGCTGCCTCCCAGTGTCGGATTTTAACAGCAAGGAAACTTTCGCCCATTCCCTGCGTTAGAATGGTTTTATGCACTATAGCCCCGCTTGTGAACCGTTTAGCCAGCTCGGGCAAAATGTAATCACTCATCATAAGTTTCATTTCAAAAGGAACTCCCGGCATGGAAACATAAATAATTCCATTCTTTTCAAACCACATTCCGGGCGCAGTGCCGTTAAGATTGGCAATAGGAATACAATTTGCAGGTACTTCCGCCTGTTTGCGATTGAGTTCCGTAACCCTAAAACCACGCATGGCAAATATAGTTTCCACATTTTTATAGGAAGCCTCATCAGCGACAAGATGAGTATCGAAATATTCGCAAAGGGTTTGTTTGGTAATATCGTCGTTAGTGGGACCCAATCCGCCGGTAAGCATCACGATGCTAACCCTTTTAGTTGCTTCGGCAAGGGTTTGCAAAATTGCCTGCCGCACATCGGCTATCACCGTAACCTGCTTTACCTTTATTCCGATAAGGTTAAGTTGTTCTGCCATCCAGGCGGCATTGGTGTTTACCACCTGCCCTATGAGCAATTCGTCGCCTATACTAATGATTTCTGCTTCCATATTATGAGTAAAAAAAATTCTTTGTCCGGGTTATCACTTCTTTACAATAATTTGTAAATTGATGAGTTTTTTGAACATAGATAAACGTTTGAATGTTTAATATTGCGTAGCTTTGCGTTTTATTTACGTGAACAAAATTATAATTAATACATGGAAAAAATAAAAGAATCGGAATTAATTATCAATACCGACGGCAGCATATACCATTTATCCATTCATCCTGAAAATATTGCCGATACTATCATCGTGGTAGGCGATCCCGGACGGGTAGAAAAAATTTCCAGCCACTTTCAAAAAATAGAATTTAAAAAACAAAACCGTGAATTACTTACCCATACCGGTTGTTATAACGGCAAACGCCTGAGTGTTCTTTCCACCGGAATGGGGACCGATAATTTGGACATCGTGATAAACGAACTGGATGCACTCGTGAATATTGATTTGAAAAAACGTATTCCCAAAGCAACACATACTTCGCTGAACATCATTAGGCTGGGTACTTCAGGTGCTTTGCAGGCAGACATCCCTGTGGATTCGTTTATCGTCTCCTCCTACGGGCTGGGGCTCGACGGCTTACTGAACTTTTACAATTACAACGAAAATATCAACGACAAAGCTATAGCCGATGCTTTTGCAGCGCAAACCGGCTGGAACGAAAACCTGCCCTATCCCTATGTTGTAAAAGCCTCCACTTTTCTTGAAAGAAAAATTGGCAAAGGACTTATTAGCGGAATCACTGCAACGGCTTCCGGATTTTATGGTCCGCAGGGAAGGGTGTTGCGCATCCCGCTTGCCTACCCCGAAATGAACCGCAATATTGAAAACTTTTCTTACAAAGGGCAACGTATTGTTAACTTTGAAATGGAGACTTCCGCATTATACGGTTTGTCGGCTATTTTAGGACACCAGGCACTTACAGTTTGTGCCGTAGTTGCAAACCGGGTTTCCATGCAGTTTAGTACACACCATGATAAAGCAGTGGATGAATTAATAACCCTGGTATTAGAAAGATTAACTGAATGATGTATGGCAAGTCTCCCCGAAAATAAGGAATTTGAAGCACTGGTAAGTCTGCTGGACGAGCCTGATGCCATCGTCTATGAGCAAATCATGGAAAAGGTGGTTTCTTTGGGAAAAGATGTGATTCCTTATCTTGAAAAATCGTGGGAAAACAATTTCGATGAAACCCTGCAGAATCGTATAGAAGATATCATCAAGCAGATACAGCACAACACCCTTTTCAGTGATTTTCAAACTTGGAAAGAAAACCCTGAAAACAATCTGTTGCAGGCTTACCTGTTGATTACCCGTTTCCAGTACCCACATTTGGATGAATTTGACATCACCCGGCAATTAGGACGTATCACACAGGATGTCTGGCTCGAACTAAACGATAATCTTACTGCCTTCGAAAAAATCAAGGTGTTCAATAAAATATTTTACGACTTTCACCATTTCAGCGGGAACTTAGAAAACCTGTTAACACCCGATAGCCTTTACCTCAACCGCCTACTCGAAACACGGAAAGGAAACCCCCTTTCGCTGGGCATTTTATACAGCATCATCGCCCGAAGTCTTAAAATACCGGTATATGGAGTGATGTTACCCGAACACTTCATACTTGCCTGTGCCAAAGGAGAAATTACCTCCAGGATGATGGAAGAAGGTAGCGGAGAGATACTTTTTTACATCAACCCTTTCAACAGGGGCGAAATGTTTACACGCAACGAGGTGAACACTTATCTGAAGCAACTAGATATTGTTCCGAAAAGGAAGTATTTTTATCCCAGCAATGACCTGCAGATAGTAAAGATAATGATACAAAGCCTGATAGCATCTTACATCCAATTGGAAGCCCCCGACAAGGTAGAAGAGCTTGAGGATTTACAAAAAATACTCGATTAGCGGTAATATGCTGATAAAAATGTACGGATGTTTTTTTCAACCCGTGCGGGAACATTGCTTACATCCGATTTTACAAAATTTTCTCCCGTAATATTTTCGAACAATTCAATATAGCGTTCGGAAACCGATTGCACAAATTCCGGGGTCATTTCCGGAACTGCTTGTCCTTCTTTTCCTTCGAATCCGTTTTTCATAAGCCATTCGCGCACAAATTCTTTTGAAAGCTGGCGTTGCGGATGGTTGTTTTTCTGGCGTTCAGCATATCCATCCTGATAAAAATACCGGGACGAATCGGGTGTATGAATTTCATCTATGAGAAAGATTTCGCCACGGGTTTTTCCAAATTCATATTTGGTATCCACCAAAATAAGCCCCATAGTAGCAGCAATTTCACTTCCTCTTTTAAAAAGTGCCTGCGTGTATTTTTCCAGTTGTTCGTAATCCTCAACTGTTGCCAGTCCTTGTTTAATAATATCTTCTTTGGAGATGTCCTCGTCGTGTCCCACGGATGCCTTGGTGGTAGGTGTGATGATCGGCGACGGAAATTTGTCATTTTCTTTCATCCCCTCGGGCATTATTTCGCCACAAATTCTGCGTTTACCGGCTTTGTATTCGCGCCAGGCATGCCCCGAAAGGTAACCACGTATTACCATTTCTACCTTAAAGGGTTCGCAGAGTCTGCCTACAGTAACCATAGGGTCAGGCACAGCTATTTTCCAGTTAGGTACGATATCGCTGGTGATATCCAGAAATTTAGCCGCTATTTGATTCAGTACCTGCCCTTTGTAAGGAATTCCTTCAGGCAGTACCACATCGAATGCCGAAATCCTGTCAGTGGCTATCATTACTAACAAGTCATCGTGAATAGAATATACATCGCGTACTTTTCCATGATACACATGGGTTTGTCCGGGAAAATTATAACAGGTATCTACAATGGCATTGGGCATAGGTTACGGGTTTTAACGGGTTTCTGTATTATAGGCTTTAATGATTCGGGTAACTAATTTATGCCGGATCACGTCCCCTTCGTCTAACATGATAAACGCAATACCGTCAACATTTTTCAGTATCTGCATGGCATGGATGAGCCCCGACGACTGGTTTTTGGGAAGGTCAATCTGGGTAATATCTCCTGTAACCACAAAACGGGAAGATTTTCCCATACGGGTAAGGAACATTTTCAACTGACTTTCAGTAGTATTTTGAGCTTCATCGAGTATTACGAAGGCATTATCGAGTGTGCGACCCCGCATAAAAGCAAGAGGGGCAATTTCAATGGTTCCTTCTTCAAGGTAGGTAAGCAATTTTTGTGTAGGAAGCATATCGCGCAAGGCATCGTACAAAGGCTGGAGGTAAGGATCGAGTTTCTCTTTCAGGTCGCCGGGAAGAAAACCAAGGTTTTCGCCAGCCTCCACTGCAGGACGGGTAAGGATAATCCGTTTTACTTCTCTGTTTTTTAAAGCTTTTACAGCCAATGCCACTGCGGTGTACGTTTTTCCTGTGCCGGCAGGTCCTATGGCAAATACCAAATCGCAGACGGTGCAACTTTCCACCATTTTTTGCTGATTAGGCGTGCGCGACCGGATTTGCATTCCATTTTTGCCATGTAACAAAATATGGTTATCCTCGGCAGCAGTTGCTATGGTTTCTTCGCCATTACTGTGTAAAACCTGAAAAATATCTTCATCACTGAGTTTTCCAAATTTATCAAAATGCAACAAAAGAAGGCTAAATTTGGCAACAAATACTTTTATTTCCTCTTCCTCGCCCCAAATTTTAAGTTCTTCGCCTCGGGCTACAATTTTCAGTTTAGGGAAAAAAGATTTCAGCAGATGCAGGTGTTTATCATTAACCCCGTAAATATCAATGGGATTATATGCACTCAAATTGATAATTTCCTCCATCTTCAGTAAAATTTGAAAAAGTTTATTGCTGCGTTTAGTGTGTTTCTATTTCTTTATACTTTTGAAAGTGCAAAAATAGGTGTTTTTGTGGAAAATAAAAACAGATTTTAACCCGTTTTATTCATGTCAATTATCACATTAACAAGCGATTGGGGGCTTAATGACCATTATGTGGGTGCTGTAAAGGGCAATATACTTAAGCATATGCCTGATGCCTGTATTGTTGACATTACCCATTCTGTTACTCCTTTCGACCTATCACAGGCGGCTTTTGTTATCCGCAATGTGTATCGCGATTTTCCGAAAGGAACGGTACACATTATCGGAATCAATACCGAAGAATCGAAAAAAATTTCTCATCTGGTTGTTAAAGCCGAGGATCAATATTTTATCAGTGCCGACACGGGTATTTTTTCACTTATTTTTGATAAAAAACCAGATCTGGTAATTGAACTCCGGGTTTTTGCCGATACCGGTTTTTATACCTTTTCAGCCCGTGATGTGTTTGCCAAAGTGGCAGTACACCTCGCTTCAGGCAAGCCTGCCGAAGAATTGGGTTTTGAAATTAAAGATTTTTCGCAGGAGCTGCTTCCATTTAAGCCTGTAGTGTTGGAAAACAGCATCATCAAAGGACATATCATTTATATTGATGCTTACGAAAACCTGATAACCAATATCGGAGCAGATTTATTCAGGACTGTGGGGCAGAATAGTCCCTTTACTATTTACCTTCGCAATCCATCCTATACCCTTACTACCATTCACGAAACCTACGACGATGTAAAAAAAGAAGGAGAAATGGTGGCATTGTTTAATTCGGGCGGATATCTTGAAATAGCACTGAATAAAGGCAATGCAGCAGGATTATTAGGAATGGAAATCAATGATCCGGTACGAATAGAGTTTGATAAAAAATAATTACTTTTGCGCTCGCAAACCCATCATACATTTTCCTATGTTTACACTTCTGCGTAAAGAAGTAAGGAGTTTTTTAAGTTCGTTTATCGGCTATATAGTTATCATTGTTTTTCTGTTGGTTAACGGACTATTTCTCTGGTTTTTCCCACTCGACTTCAACATTCCCGACAACGGGTACGCCAACCTGGATGGACTGTTTCTGCTGGCTCCTTTTGTTTTTTTGTTTCTCATCCCGGCTATTACCATGCGTATGTTTGCCGACGAAAAAAAGAGCGGAACTATTGAACTGCTGCTTACTAAACCCCTTACCGACCTTCAGTTGGTACTGGCAAAGTATTTTGCAGGGTTGATACTGGTAGTTTTTTCCCTTCTCCCCACCTTGGTTTATTACCTTTCAGTGTATCTTCTCGGATCTCCTGTCGGCAATCTCGATTCAGGAAGCATCTGGGGCTCATATATCGGTTTGTTATTTTTGGGAGCTGCTTTCGTTGCAATTGGTCTGTTTTCATCTTCTCTTACTGATAATCAGATAGTTTCGTTTATACTTGCCCTACTTTTGTGTGGCTTTTCCTATTTGGGATTCGAGTTTATTTACTCCTTCAATTTCTTTGGAAAATTTGACCTTTTCATTAAATCGCTGGGCATTTCGGCACATTATTCTTCAATGAGCCGCGGTGTGATTGACACCCGCGATGTATTGTATTTCCTGAGTATTATCACCGTTTTTATCCTGTTTACTAAGATCTCGCTCGAAAGCCGAAAGTGGTAGAATGTATGAAATGAGTATAAAGAAAACTATATCAAACGGCATGAAAACCTCCATATGCGAATTCCATGTGACCATTAAAAAACAAGTTATTTTCACATGAAAAAATTCTTTAAAAAATTAGCACCCGAACTTTCCGACAGGAGAAGAAACACCCGGAAAAACAA
>Ga0265297_10001385_pt1 | contig 57464 bp, 51 predicted proteins | sample Munlanlwell13791_FD_192502 | JGI IMG/M metagenome (GOLD analysis project Ga0265297, IMG submission 192502) | Leachate microbial communities from a municipal landfill in Southern Ontario, Canada - Leachate well 137-91 | ecosystem: Engineered > Solid waste > Landfill > Unclassified | place...
GAAAACCTTGAGCGTCACTTGCACAACATCACCCATCATTACGGCCTGCCTTGCGTGGTGTGCATCAACCACTTCACGTTCGATACCGATGCCGAAATCGCCTTGCTGAAGAAAAAATGCGAAGCCTTGGGCGCAAAATGCGTGGTTTCCAAGCATTGGGCGTCAGGCGGCGCCGGTGCGGAAGAACTGGCCCACGCAGTCAGCGACATCGTTGACAACCGCGAACCCACGTTTAACTACGTCTACGACGAAAACCTGAGTCTCTGGGAAAAAATCGAAGCCATCGCTACCAAACTGTACGGGGCCGGCAGCGTCACCGCGAATCCTAAAGTCAAAGCGCAACTGGCCGCATGGAATGCCGATTACGGCAAGTTCCCGATTTGCATGGCGAAAACCCAAATGTCGTTTACAACCAACCCAAACGCCAAGGGCGCGCCTTCCGGGCATGTCGTTGAAATCAGCGATGTCCGGCTGGCAAACGGCGCGGGCTTTATCGTCGCGATTGCCGGCGACATGATGACGATGCCCGGCTTGCCTAAAGTTCCTGCGGCCGAACGTATCGATATTGACGATAACGGTAAAATTACCGGATTGTTTTAACCTTCAAGCCGGGGTTCAAACTATTGAACCCCGGCTTCCCCCCTTTCATCTAAAGCACAAAAACTTCAACCCGTTGGCATTCGTTCCTACGCCGTTCGGCTGTAATAGCAAAATCAACACACACCAGCCCAACCTCATTCTGCTGTATAATATTTAGCCAATCCTTTAAGAACTCCACGCGTTTATGTATAGATATGAAGGCCGCGTTATCCACGAAAGCCACGATGATGACGGCATTTTAGAAGTTGTCGAGCGTGACGGCGTAAGGTCGCTGCACTTTGGCTCGTTTCCCCGGCAGAGCAGTATGCTGTTGGCCGACCCGGATAAACTGTACCTGAATTATGTACGCTGCATGACCAGCTGGATGTTATTTAAGCCCACGCTTGATGACGAAGCTTTAATTATCGGTTTGGGCGGCGGCTCATTAACCAAGTACCTGCTGCATCATTTCCCGGAATGCCGATTGAGAGCCGTCGAATACAGGGCGAGCGTGGTCAAAATCGCACGCAGCCATTTCGGCCTGCCGCTGGACCCGCGCCTGAAGGTTATCATCGATGACGGCGCGAAATATGTCCGCCAGCGAACCGACAGCCAAAGCGGGCAATACAGCCTGATGTTTGTTGACGCGTTCGACCATGAAGGCATGGCGCCGTCAATCAGTAATCATGCGTTTTTCGATGCCTGCAAAATGCTGTTAAAAACAGACGGCATGCTGGTCATCAATCTTTGGGGCGGCCTTAAAAACCCCTTATTCCAGCAAGCGGCGCTGTGGCTGGGACAGACTTTTGACTGGCGGATTTTATTTCTGCCGGTTAAAGACAGGGGCAATATTATCGGCCTGGCTTTCAACGAAGGGGCTCCGCTCTATTCCCTGAAAGACCTGCGGACCCGGGCCATCATTCTTGAGCAGCTTTACCAGATCGAATTTGTCTCTTATTTAAGGGACATCATCAAGCACAATTCCAGCGTCATCAATAACTCGATAAGAAAATAATGTCTACCGCCTTGCAAACCGAACCCAATCTTTTTAGCTACCGCCTGTACTGGGCGCAGCGCTTCGGCATTGCCCCGGTTCTGCCGATGAGCAAAGCTGAAATGGACGAACTCGGCTGGGACGCCTGCGACATAATCCTGGTGACCGGCGACGCCTATATCGATCACCCCAGCTTTGGCATGGCGCTGATCGGCAGACTGCTTGAAGCGCAGGGATTCAGGGTCGGCATCATTTCCCAACCCGACTGGACCAACGCCAAGGATTTCATGAAACTCGGCCGCCCGAACCTGTTTTTCGGCGTGACCGGCGGCAACATGGACTCGATGGTCAACCGCTATACCTCGGACAAAAAAATCCGTTCCAACGACGCCTACACGCCGGACGGCGCGGCGGGCAAGCGCCCTGATCGCGCCGTCAACGTTTACTCGCACCGCTGCCGCGAAGCTTACAAAGATGTGCCGATTATCATCGGCGGCATCGAAGCCAGCTTGAGACGCATCGCGCATTACGATTACTGGTCGGATAAGGTCAGAAAATCCGTGCTGCTGGATTCCAAAGCCGACCTGCTGGTTTACGGCAATGCCGAGCGCCAGATCGTCGAAATCGCCCATCGTCTAGCGAGCGGTGAAGCCATATCGGAACTGAAAGGCATACGCGGCACCGTGCATTTCGTCAAACAAATACCGGAAGGCTTTGCGATTAAGGACTCCACCGACATCGATCATCCGGGAGCGGTCATGCCGCCGCAAAATCCTTATCAGGAAGAGCCCGCTTGCGATAAAAAACCGGATCAGGGCAATGCCGACGAAAAAATCATTCATTTTGACAAATCGCTGATCAGAAACCAGCGCTCGCAAACCGTCATCCGCCTGCCCAGTTATGAAGCGGTAAAAGACGACCCGATACTGTACGCCCACGCCTCAAGGGTCATGCACGGCGAAACCAACCCCGGCAATGCACGCCCGTTGATTCAGCTGCACGGCGCCCGGCAGATATGGATTAACCCGCCGCCGATTCCGCTGACCACCAAGGAAATGGACGGCGTGTTCGACCTGCCCTACTCCCGCGTGCCGCACAAAGCCTACGGCAGCGCCAACGTACCCGCCTTTGAAATGATCCAGCATTCGGTCAACATCATGCGCGGCTGCTTCGGCGGCTGCACCTTCTGCTCGATCACCGAGCATGAGGGGCGCATCATCCAAAGCCGCTCGGAAGATTCGATCATCAAGGAAATCGAAGCCATCCGCGACACTTCGCCCGCGTTTACCGGCCATATTTCCGACCTGGGCGGGCCTACCGCCAACATGTACCGGCTGGCCTGCAAGGATCCGAAAATCGAGGCCGCCTGCCGCAAGCCGTCCTGCGTTTATCCCGGCATTTGCCCCAACCTGAATACCGATCATACCCCGCTGATTAAACTCTACCGCAGGGCTCGCGCCTTGCCCGGCATCAAGAAAATCTTTATCGCGTCCGGTTTACGTTACGACTTGGCCGTGGAGTCGCCTGAATACGTCAAGGAACTGGTTACCCATCATGTCGGCGGCTACCTTAAAATCGCCCCGGAACATACCGAGCAAAGCGTGCTGTCCAAAATGATGAAGCCGGGCATGGGCACTTATGACCGGTTCAAAAGTATGTTCGACAAATTTTCCAAGGAAGCCGGCAAAGAGCAATATTTGATTCCGTACTTTATCGCCGCGCATCCCGGCACGACCGATAAAGACATGCTGAATCTGGCGTTATGGCTAAAGCGTAACGGCTTCAGGGCCGACCAAGTGCAGGCCTTCTTGCCTTCGCCGATGTCCATCGCCACCGCGATGTATCACTCCGGCAAAGACACGCTGCATAAAGTCAGCCGAACCGTAACCGACATCCCGATCCCCAAAAGCGTCAAGCAACGCCGCCTGCACAAAGCCTTCCTGCGTTATCACGACCCCAAGAACTGGCCGTTATTGCGCGAAGCCTTAAAAGACATGGGCCGCAGCGATTTGATCGGCAACGGCAAGCAGCATTTGATCCCCAGCTTCCAGCCCAAAGGCACGATTGAAACGCCCGAAAAAATCCAGCGCTTTAAAACCAAATATACCGGACTGGACAACACCCGTTCAGGAAAAAGCAAGCCGCAGCCTGTCAACAAAAACAAGGCAAAAAGAAAGCCAAAAAAGTACTAGCCAAGAAAAAAATGTTGTGTATAATACGCGCTTCTTCGCTGGTGTAGCTCAGTCGGTAGAGCAGCTGATTTGTAATCAGCCGGTCGCGGGTTCGATTCCCATCGCCAGCTCCAAGAATATCAAGGCTTTAGGTGCAAATCTAAGGCCTTTTTTATGTCCGCTAAAAAATTAATAGGCCTATAATAGGCATTTCAAAAAAACACCTATTAAATAAAACACAAAAAGACCGTCGCAACGGTTGCCAAATTTTAGGATAAAAAGTAAAGAGTAAAAAACGGACGGTACTACTTACGCATGCCCTTCGCTTTGTTGCGAATCATTGTTAATTAAATAAAAAAAACAAGTTATGGACACACAAGAAAAAATCGAAATTTTAGAGCGCGTCGTAGCTCAACTACTAGCTTTACAATTTCACGATGCTGAAGGAAAAGAAAGTATCCTTGAACACCTTAAAGAAGGTGTTCAAGAATCGATAAAAAGAACAAACAGGACAAATGAGAATGCATCAGATTTTCTGGACTTATTATTTAAAGATGCATTGGAAACATCAAATGAAATAAATGAAAGATTTCAACGTTTCAAAGACCAAAATAAATAGACCTCGTATAATGCGCCCTATGCAAAAAAGCCGGTGATTAAACCGGCTTTGATTTTGATGGTTAATCAATAACCGTGAAGAATTTATTGTGAAATGATAAATTTGTTTACTTCACCCTCCTGAACATTGACCTCTTTCGTTTGATAACCTCCTTGTTTTTGACTGTCAGTATAATAATAAAAACCATTATACCTAACAGAGTTTACGTCCCAGCTTACATTTACCGTAATAACCCACTTGCCCGATGGAACCTTGTGAAACTCAAAATTACCCTGAGCATCGCATTGGCTGGTTTTTAGTAAATTCTTTTCGTCTTGGCTTAACTTTTCTATGGCTGCGTAACCATTGGCAACATCATTAAATAACTGATTAAAATACTCAGTATTTGGGTGCATTTCAACAGGATTTCCGGCGCACGTAACAACTCCACCACCTTTTTGAGTCAAGAACGCCTGACCAGTCACCGTGTTTGAGCCAGTTGTATATCCCTCTTTGCTAAAAGTGGGCATTTTGTAAATCGGGTTCCCATCTTTGCAACTAAAATATCTACCAGTGAATGAATCAGTGCGTCCCTTCCGGTGCATGACAGCAGCATTTGAATTAACAATTGTCGCTCTCTTTTTAAACCACTCCTTGCAATCTTTTTCTGTGTCGGTGCATTGCTCCACTTTTCCATAATCAACGCACGGCATACCATCGACCGAATTAAAAATACCAACATCCTGCCAACCAGGATATTTTAAATTTGCACACCCGGCAAACGATACACAGGCCGCCGCAATTATTAATTTGTTTTTCATGGATTCACTTTGTCCTTTATTGATTGGGCGGTATTTGTGGATTGCAGTTTAAATCAGGCCTAGATGTCATTTTTTTTATTATTTTGTCGTTCGTTCCATTCAGCAAGATTGCGTTTTGAAACGATTATTAACGAAGAAGTAGATATGTCTTCATCCCTTCTTAACATGGTTAGTGATCTTGCTCGATTGTGTGGACTCCTTTAGCACATGCATACTGATAAACAGATCGATATTAGGGATGTAGTCCGAATACATATCCAGCCGCCCCAATTCACGATCTGCCTGCCCCAGCAACTGAATCAACGCCATGTCATCAAGCACCCAGCCTCGATTGATCGGGTTAGGCTGAAAACTCTTATAATGGGTTTGCTGATCGATCCGACCTGCCTGAAAATCTTTCATTGCCGCGGCTTTTCCTACAAATTAAAACAGTCTTGTTTAATAATTTAGATTATATAGAAAAACTAAAATAACACAGGCTGCTATTTTAGTTCTCAATGCTACTTTGTTATATCGCTCTTGTTTATTACATTATCACATTGACTTTTCCGCTTATGGGGTTTGTTTTGATAGCCTTGATTTGCGGAAATTTCTCTATGCTGATCTATAAGACAAAACAGGCTTAACCCTGTATCACATCAGCGTTTGAGTGTGCCAAAATGCGAACCGGGAAAGCAAAAAATCACACCCTAGCCCCTATCTTGTCTGTGTTTAAGTGCGTTAATTACTGCTGCGCGATTATCTGTACGAAAACAATACACAAAAAGCCGACAACCCTTTAAGGCAATCGGCTTTGATGAAATCAGTCTGCTTGCTTTCCGGCCTGCTCAGCGCCGCAATAAGCGGTCATAATGTCCATGATTTCATGAATCGCTGCGTTTATAGCGCGCCAAACGCAAGCTCGTCAGAAATACGGCCTCCACGCGCGTTTTCGAACTGAATGACTATCGAGTAGTCCAATGTTCTTTCGTCCATAGGGCCAACAGTATCGTTTAAGTCAGCTTTATCGGCTATTTTGGCTACCGAAAGGCGGTGTGATAAATCTGCGGTGTTTGATTTAGTGTTCATGGTTTAATTTCCGGCTATTTATTTGGCTTTTTGGAGCAACCAAGCGATCTCTATTGTGTCAACTTTCCCCTTCAATCCGCCCTCAACATTCTTGCGTTCAACAGGCTTCAATTGGTAAGTAGAGCCATAATGTTGCTTTACTTCGTGCTCGTTAACTGAAAACGGTGGACCAGCCATCAGCAGTTGATTGTATTCATAAGAGATCAGCAGCTGCGGCGCTGCGCCGGTTATGTTCATCAGGTGTAACGCATATTGCTCTCGTATGCCGGCAGGCAGGGCAACCAAAGCCGCGCGATCGTATATCGCGCTTAGGGGGCCAAGATATTCAGCAGACACGTCAAAAATATCACCCACTAATATGTCGATACCTTTAGCGCTGTAGCGGGCCAATTCCCCAATTTTGGAGATTTCCGGCTCCAAGCCAAGTTCTTTAAATAAATCGTTAACGGCGAGTTCGCTCAATTCTGCGCCAACAACTCGATAACCGCAGGCAAGCAACCAGGTAATATCACGTGTCTTGCCACACAACGGCAGGAATACACGGCTACCCTTTGCCGGATTTAATTTTTCAAAATGTTCTATTAGAAACGGGTTTACCTCAGTTTCATGAAAACCAATATCACCCCGTTCCCATTTTTGATGCCAAAAACTTGCTTCCATATCGACTCCTTAAATTCTTCAAGAATAAATAACATGCCACCAACTTAATGGCTTAAGGGTTTGGTTAAAAATAACGTCCCGAAATCACTGTCTTCTATCGTCAAGCCTTTCGTACTGCCCTTTCGGCTACGTTCAGCACGAAAGGCCTTGTCGAAGGGCTCAGGGCGAACGGAAAAATTTTACCCGATCCATATTAGGAAGTTATTAACGACCGTACCCTAAATGTTGTGCTAAGTTGTGTTCAGAGCTAGGATAAAAGCTCAAGTCAACTTGAAGTCAAGCATTAATTACGACAGGTGAAATAATGGATATAGCGGAAGTTGCAAAGGCATCTGGATTACCAGCCTCAACATTACGATTTTATGAAGAAAAAGGACTGATCCAGTCAAACGGCCGCTTTGGCTTGCGCCGTCTATTCAGCGCCAATGTTATAGAGCGTCTGGCTTTAATATCTTTGGGACGTAGCGCCGGTTTCTCGCTTGATGAAATTGGGGAAATGTTTACCCCTGAAGGGCCTGACATTAATAGAACGTTGCTTTTAGCCAAGGCGGATGAGCTGGACAGCAAAATTAAAGCACTGACCTCCATGCGTGATGGGCTCCGTCACTCAGCGGCCTGCAATGCGCCAAACCATTTTGAATGTCCAAAATTTCTTCGCCTCCTCCGTGTTGCCGGTAAAAATCGGTTTAGGCAAGCAAATATCAAACTTAAGCGAAAAGTGCGAACCTATTTGCCCTAACGCCATGCAATATCAGACCTTATCCAGCATCCTCCACTGCTGAGCTTTACTGTAAAAATGGCTGATGTCTGTAATCAATTCGCAGCCTTGTGATGGCGGCACCGAATGCCGGCTCCAATGTTCCGCGCCATTCCCCCCTATCCATACCGCCGAATCAGCGGTTTCTTTTGCCTCGACGACAATTTGCAGCTGTTCAATGGTTGCAGGTTCAGGCGGCGTTTTCGTCATACCGATAACGACAATATCGGGTTTTAAATGCCGGACAGCTTCGACAATATCCTTGCCGGGCAGATTAGCGCCCAAATAATAGCAGCGGTACTGTTGGGCGGCCGCCAGCAGGCAGCTTAGCAAAATACCGAATTCATGCGGTTCGTCGCTCGGCGTGGCAAACAGCATGGCCGGGCCGCTGCTTGACGTGTTGTACAAGCTGTGGGCCATGCTCAACACGATACGTTTCACGCAACTGGAAAACATGTGCTCCTGGGCTATGCTCAGTTTCTCTTGATGCCAAAGATCGCCTACTTTTTCCAGGGCCGGCAACAAAATGTTGCGGGCGTAATCCAGCGGCTCGCTGGCCAGCAAGGCACGCTTCAATAACAGCTCGCAACGGTCGATCCGATAGTCCAGAACGGCTTCAACAATCTGATCCAGCAACGGAGACGGCGAGTCTTTCTGCACGCCTTGCGCCCGCTGTTGCAGGTCGCGCAAGGCCTCGCAATTCAAACCGGCGATTTTGCTGATGGTATGGCCGTTGCGCGTCAGCTGGGCAAGCAATGTGAGCTTTTCCAGATCCTGTTGTGAATACAGGCGGCGGCCATTATCGCTACGCGTCGGGGTGATGCCCGCATAACGGCGCTCCCAAGCACGCAGGGTTTCGGCGCTCAGTCCGGTCAAAGTGGTGACTGCTTTTATTGAATACATTGTTTATGTTTTGTATATAACTTTATTTGACAAATATTGTACATTGCAGTAATTTTAGTTCCAAGCTAAAAACATAACAACAGGCCAAGCCATGACAGAAGCCGTACTCAATGCAGCGAATTCAACCACGTTGGTTAGCGAAACCGAACCGCTTTCGCTTGCGATAAACATGGAGCAGGCCAGGCAGCATCTGCTGTCGCTGTTGTTGGCCGATGATGAAACGTTGACGTTCTTGATCAAGCACTGCCTGTCTCATTTGGACAATGACCTGGATATTTGCCAAATAATCAGCGACAAAACAGTTGACGCGATTATTGTACAAGGATCCGATTTTGTACAGCCTAATCTTGTTCAAGATTTCCGCTATTTACTGAAAAACTCCACCGACTGGTCTTCGTTGCGCAGCCTGCATTTTTTACCGGGTTTTTTAATCGAAGCCTCCGGTTTGTTCTTGTCCACGGTTAGTCATCGTCCGGCTATTAAAGGTTACCGGCTGGAGCTTGCCCAAGCCGCCCAATCATTGCAACGGCTTAGACAGCAAATGATTGCCGGCAATATCGGCTTGGTCGCATTTGTCGCGCATAAAAACAAAACCACAGTACTGAGTTTCGACGACTTGCTTCAGGAAGGCGTGATCGGATTGATCAAGGCGGTCGATCGTTTCGATCCTTATCGCGGCTTCCAGTTTTCCACCTATGCGATGCCCTGGATAAAACAGGCCATCTCCCGGCTGATCGTTAAACAGGAAAAAATCGTTCGCCTGCCGGTATCGTTGGCGGAAAGAGCCGGCGCGGTATTTGAAGCGATGCGCATCGCTTATCTGCAAACCGAGCGCTGGCCCAGTATCGAACAATTAAAAAAGCTCTGCGACTTAAGCGAAGACGAGATCAAATCTATCAGGAGCTATTACCAAGCCAACCATTCGCTGGATGCGGAAACCGAGGAAGATGAAGGACTCGCGTTGATGGCCGGCATGAAGCAACAGCAATTTGCGCTGCCGCTCGATGAGCTGATTGACAGCAATTTGAGCCAATATATCGATCAGGTAGTCGCCACGTTGCCGGACAAAGAAGCGGCGATCCTTACTATGCGCTTCGGGTTAAAAAATCACACGGAAATGACCTTGCAAGCCATTGCGGATCAACTACAGGTAAGCCGGGAGAGAGTCAGGCAGATACAAAACGAAGCGTTAAAAAAACTTAAAAACCAGTTTGGTTACGACCTGATGCTGTTCCTTGAACCCAATGACAGCTACTAAAACCAGATCGCGCCACAGCAACATTGAGGAGGGCTTATGTCATCAGAAAAGCACAATACAACCAAACCAACCCAGCAACCGGACTGGAAGTTTGAGTTTGAAAAACACTGGAAAACATGCTACCGAAAGTCAGTCGGCTATTTTACCAGCCATAAAAATCAATTCTCGCTGCCGAAAATCGCTGCCGTTGCCTGCGGCGGTTTGTCGCTGATTTGGCTGGCGAGCGGCGTTTACATTGTTGATGAGGGTAATCGCGGCGTGATCACCCGCTTTGGCGCTTACAGCGAAACCACCCAACCGGGGCCGCATTGGCATTTGCCGATGCCGATCGAGAAAGTCGCGATTGTGAATGTCGAGCAGCAACGTTTTATCGAAGTGGGTTACCGGGACAGCGGCCGAGGCAGCAAGGCGGCCAGCATTGCTCAAGAATCGTTGATGCTGACGACCGATGAAAACATCGTCAATGTGCATCTCGCCGTGCAATACCAGATTAACAATGCCAGGGATTATCTGTTTAACGTCAAGAACAACGAAGCAACGCTAAAGCAGCTGACCGAGAGCGTCGAGCGCGCGGTGATCGGCGGCAACAACATGGACTATGTGTTGACCGAAGGCCGTAGCGAGATTGTCGCCCGGATCAAAAACGATATTCAGGTTGCGATGGATGACTACAAGGCCGGCATCATTATTGCCAGCGTCAATTTGCAGGACGCCCAGCCGCCGGAAGAAGTGCAAGGCGCTTTCGAAGACGCGATCCGCGCTCGGGAAGACAAACAGCGCTTGATCAATGAAGCCGAAGCCTACAGCAACGAGATCATACCGAAAGCCCGCGGCGCGGCGTCCCGTTTGCTGCTCGAAGCGGAAGCTTACGAAGCGGAAAAAATAGCCAAAGCCAAAGGCGAAACCGAGCGTTTCGACCAACTGCTGGTCGAATATGAAAAAGCCCCGGCCATTACCCGTAAACGCTTGTACCTGGAAGCCAGGGAAAAGCTGCTCAGCGGCGCTAACAAGATCATTGTCGATGCCGGTCAAAGCGCACCGCAGCTGTACATGCCTTTGCAAAACCCGGTTTCGCATCCGGCGGCGGAGAGCAAAGCACCGCAAGCGGAAGCAACTGCCGAAGCCGCCGCAATTGACAAGAACCACGGCCCAAAAACGGCCGCCAACAGCTTACGTCCAAGCCGGAGTAAACCATGAGCAGAACACACATTTTGTTACCCGCCAGTTTCATCCTGTTAATACTGGCCTATCTATCGGTTTTTTATGTCCAGGAACATCAAAAAGCCATCTTGTTTCGTCTTGGCGAAATGGTCTCGTCAGACTTTAAGCCCGGACTCCATGTTAAGACCCCCATCATCAATAAAGTCAGTACATTTGATGCGCGTGTGCTGACCTTGGACGCCAAGTCCGAGCGTTTTCTTACCTCTGAAAAGAAGAATGTAATTGTTGACTCGTTTGCCATGTGGCAAATCGGTGATGTGGGTCTTTTTTACACCACGGTCGGCGGCGATGAATATCAGGCCAATTTGCGCCTCGACCAAATCATGAAGGATGCGATGCGCAGCGAGTTCGGCATCCGCACGATCAAACAGCTGATCTCCGAAGACCGCAGCGAACTGCGCCGCACCTTGCTGGACAAACTATCGCCGGTGGCGGCCAAGTTCGGCATCGAACTGATCGATATTCGTATCAAGCGTATCGATTTGCCGCAGGAAGTCAGCAATTCGGTTTATCAACGGATGCGCGCCGAACGGGAACGGGTGGCGCGGGAGTTTCGCTCGCAAGGCGCGGAAACCGCCGAGCAAATCAGCGCCGAGGCCGACAAGCAGAAACAGGTGCTTTTGGCCAATGCACGGCGCGACGGCGAAAACATTCGCGGCCGGGGCGATGCCGGGTCAGCGGATATTTATGCGAAAAGCTTCGGTAAGAACGCCGAGTTTTACGCCTTCTACCGCAGTCTGGAGGCTTATCAGACGGCGTTTGAAAAAACCCAGGATACGCTGGTGCTAAAACCCGATTCTGATTTTTTCAAATACTTTTCCAAAGAAAATTAACGACTCAGCGGAGAGGCGAAAGTCATGAAAATATATATTTTTCGCATCCTGGGCATTTGCGTGATCGGCGCCGTGTTATACAGCATCGTCAACCGCACCTCCCCGGATTATGAGGAAAGCTATGCCGTGCCTTATTCGGATTTTATCGAAAGCGTGCGCAGTCGCAGCATCTCGGAAGTGGTGATCAGCGGCGCTGATATAGAAGGCCGCCGCAGCAACGGCGAGCGTTTTAACACTTACAACCCCAACGATCCGCGCCTGATAGACGAGTTGCTGGAATACGACGTCAAAATCAAGGTGGAAAAGCCTCAGGTCCCTTCGACTTTTACCCAGATCCTGATTTCCTGGGCGCCGATGCTGTTTCTGATCGCCTTGACGGTCTACTTTCTGCGCAAACAAACCGGAGGGGCGGGCGGACAAATGGGCTTCGGCAAAAGCCGCGCCAAGCTGATGGCCGAAGATCAGGTCAAGGTCCGTTTTTCCGATGTCGCCGGTGTCGAAGAAGCCAAGCAGGATGTCGTTGAAATGGTCGACTTTCTTAAGGATCCCGGCAAGTACGAAGTGCTGGGCGGCAAAATACCGCGCGGGGTGTTGATGGTCGGGCCGCCGGGCACCGGTAAAACGCTGTTGGCCCGAGCAATCGCCGGTGAGGCCGGGGTGCCGTTCTTCTCGATCTCGGGTTCCGATTTTGTCGAAATGTTTGTCGGTGTCGGCGCGTCAAGGGTGCGGGACATGTTCGTGGAAGCCAAAAAGCGCGCGCCGTGCATTATCTTTATCGACGAAATCGATGCGGTGGGTCGGCATCGCGGCAACGGCGGCATGGGCGGCGGCAATGACGAGCGCGAACAAACCCTGAACCAGCTGCTGGTCGAAATGGACGGTTTTGACGGCAACGAAGGCATTATCGTGATCGCCGCGACCAACCGCGCCGACGTGCTCGACAAAGCCTTGCTGCGACCGGGCCGCTTCGACCGCCAGGTGCAGGTCGGCCTGCCGGACATCAAGGGCCGCGAGCAAATCCTCAAAGTCCATGCCGACAAGGTGCCGCTGGCCGATGACGTGAACATCAACGACTTGGCGCGCGGCACTCCGGGTTTTTCGGGAGCCGAGCTCGCCAACCTGATTAACGAGGGTGCTTTGTTTGCAGCCCGAGGCAATCAGCGCGTGGTCACGATGAACGACCTCGACAAGGCCCGCGACAAGATGATCATGGGCGCGGAAAAACGCACGATGGTGATGAGCCGGGACGACCTGTTGATGACCGCTTATCACGAGGCCGGTCATGCGATAGTCGGCCGGATCGTACCCGACCACGACCCGGTTTACAAAGTCAGCATCATGCCTCGCGGCGGCGCATTGGGCATCACTATGTTCCTGCCGGAACGCGACCAATACAGCGCCGGCAAGGACAAGCTGGAAGGCCAAATCTCCAGCCTGTTTGGCGGCAGGGTTGCGGAAGCGTTGATTTACGGCAAAAACAAAGTCACCACCGGCGCGTCCAACGACATTGAACGCGCCACGCAATTGGCGCGCAACATGGTCACCAAATGGGGCTTGTCGGATCGCCTCGGCCCTATGGATTACGGCGATAGCGAGGGCGGCTACATGGGGCCGCAAGCCAAGCCGATGTCCGAGAAGATAGCGCAAGTCATCGACGAGGAAATCCGTCATGTTATCGATACCAACTATCAACGCGCCGAGCAAATCCTGAAAGACCATATCGATATTCTGCACAACATGGCGCATGCGCTGCTGGATTGGGAGACGCTGGACAAGTACCAGATCGACGAGTTGATGCAAGGGCGGATGATTGCTCCACCCGAGCCGGTTGAAGATGCCGATGAACCCTTGGTCAGCGAGATTGCGCTGGGTGACGGCGGCAGTAAAACCCCGGAAGACTCGCGGCTCGCGGCTTCCTGAATCAAACCGAATCAGGCCGGACTCGCCCCCGGCTCACCTATCCTCCTCTATATGCCCTTCAAACTCTGTATTTGTGGAGGGCATCTTTTTTTCCCTGGAGATGATTATGATCGCCAAATTTTTTAATCCAAAAAAACTGCAAGTACTGAGCACGGTGCTGGCCGTTAATTTTAATGTCGCCGTTATTTTTCTGCTGGTTGCCAGCCTTGTTTCCGCCGCCGGCAGTTCATTGTTTTTCGACAACAACAGCGAACTTTACGGGCCATTGGCCGGCAACCTGCGTTTAATGCTGATTTATTTAACGCTCAGCCAATTTGGCGCATACTGCTTTTGCAGCTTCAGCCGGAGCTACCGCGCCTTAGTCCCGGTAGGCGTGTTTTGGTTGCTGCTTATGGGGTCAATTGAATTCTACGGCCAAGTCAACCAGATCCCCATAGATGAAGATTACGGCCGGCTCTTCTTGTATTTGGGCCTGTCTAATTTGGGTTACGGCGGCATTATGGCTATCAACATGTCTGAATACCGGGATGTTGATTCAGGCACATAGACCGGCTTGGCGGACAATTTCCTGAGCTACGAAAAAATTCCAGGCCGATTATTTCAATCCTTAGCAGGATAAGTTCTTGGCAAAACATAGAGTGGCAGTATAGTATCACTTTATGAAAATAGAACTTGTCACCACACTAAAGCGCCAGGCAACTAAGATTCTTGCTGAGCTGCATGAATCTAAGGAGCCTGTCTTAATAACTGAGCACGGTCAACCGTCAGCCTACCTTGTCGATGTCGATGATTATGAACTTATGCAAAATCGCATACGCATCCTTGAAGGTATCGCAAGGGGCGAAACAGCCGTTTTTGAAAACCGAACTTACAGTCAGTCGGAAGCAAAAGAAAAAATGAGCAAATGGCTCAAATAATCTGGACTGAACCGGCTTTATCCGACCTTAATGAAATTGCTGAGTACATAGCGCTTGATAAACTTGATGCGGCACGCCGCTTGGTCAAACAGGTATTTTCCAGTGCCGATCGTCTTGAGCAGTTTCCCGAATCAGGCCGCATCCCTCCTGAATTAGAAAACTCAAAGTACCGAGAAATCATCGTTGGCCCGTGCCGGATTTTTTATCGTATTGATCAAGGTAAAGTCTATATACTTTATGTGATGCGCGGAGAAAGGCAGCTCCGAAAGTATTTACTCGATGAACTGGCGCAGGCGACCCTCCAGCCAACAAATATTTAGCCCGCCCAAAAAACTTTATGTCTTTCCCTGGAATGGTTTTGATCAGGTTAATTTGACGTTAAATCCGCTATTTTTATCTCACTGACTCCTTGGGCGCGTTAACAGCGCTTTTAGTTCCGGTCCCCTGATTGATTTTCAGCCGTTTAGCTATACTATGTCCCCTTAATTTAGACGCAGTTTTATTTTCTGATTGGGACTTCACAATGAAATGGTTTGTACGCGCTGATATTGACGGTTTTTTTGGCTTGGCTCTGGATAATCTGGTGCAATTGCTGGTTATCGTGGGCTTATGCCGACATGTCCTTGGGTTCTCGGACAACCTGATTTACCAACACATTCTGCCCGGCGCCGCCGTTTCGTTGCTAGTCGGTAATTTGTATTACGCTTATCAGGCCAAAAAACTGGCCGAGTCTTCCGGGCGCAACGACATTTGCGCCTTGCCTTACGGCATTAATACCGTTTCTTTGTTTGCCTATATTTTTCTGGTCATGCTGCCTGCCAAAATGCTGGCGGAAGCCGCGGGCGCTGAAAACCCGGAACAGATAGCATGGCAAGCGGGCTTGTTGGCCTGCTTCGGTTCCGGCCTGATTGAATTGAGCGGCGCATTCGTGGTCGAAAAATTAAGAAAAGCGACGCCGCGCGCCGCCTTGCTATCCACATTATCGGGCATCGCCTTAACGTTTATTTCCCTGGGCTTCTTGTTTCGCACCTATGCCCATCCTGTCGTCGGCCTGGTCACGCTGGGGGTGATTCTATTGGTCTACTTCGGAAAACTCCGTTTTCGCGGCAATATTCCGGGCGGACTGGTGGCCGTCGCATTAGGCTCCTTGCTATCCTGGTTAATGGGTTTGGCCCCTGTCGGCGCTATGCCGGATAATCAGTTAAGTTTGTATTTGCCGGTACCGGTGCTCGGCGATTTATTCGAGGTGCTGGCTTCGGAACACAACTTAAGCTATCTGTCGGTCATCATTCCGATGGGCTTATTTAATCTGATCGGTTCCCTGCAAAATATCGAATCCGCCGAGGCCGCCGGGGACAGTTATCCAACGAAGCCTTCGTTAGCGGTTAACGGCATAGGGACATTGGCGGCCAGCCTGTTCGGCTCCTGCTTTCCAACGACGATTTATATCGGCCATCCGGGCTGGAAAGCAATGGGCGCACGCGCCGGTTATTCGATTTTAAACGGCGCGTTTATCACGCTGATTTGTTTAACCGGCAGCTTGTCTTATATCGCATGGGCGGTTCCGGTCGATGCCGGCATGGCGATAGTCTTATGGATCGGCATTGTGATTGCGGCGCAGGCTTTCCAGGAAACGCCAAAAAGCCACGCTCCGGCGGTTGTGATGGGGCTGCTTCCCGGCATTGCCGCCTGGGGCGCTTTCATGGCGAAAAACGGTGTGCGGGCTGCCGACTACGGCAGTGGATCAATGCCTGCGTTTTCCGACGCCATGCTGATGCGTTTTCAACAATCGGATATCTGGATACACGGCGCTTTCGCGCTGGAGCAGGGCTTTATTTTTACCGCGATGATCCTGTCCGCATTGACGGTCGCAATCATTGAGCGTCAATTTGTCAAAGCCGCGATATGGAGCGGCGCAGCCAGTTTATTAGCCGCATCCGGCCTGATCCATTCCTACCGCTGGACGGCAAGCGACACGGCCTTGTCATTAACGCCTGCGTGGGAATGGTCGATTGCCTACGCATTGATGGGATTGATATTTTTAAGCGCGAAGTGGGTCTGCGTTAAGGATTAAATGAGACTTGCCGGACGATAATCATATCCGGCCTGAGGTTTGCATTTTCTTTTTGATGGAACCAGTCGATAATAGCCCTATCGTTAACTTAACCATGAATGAGAAAAAATGAGCAACGTATTTAGTTTTACCGGCACAGTGGGCCGCGATGCGGAAGTCAGGTATTTGCCGTCTGGTCAGGCGGTGTTAAACGTTACCGTAGCCAACAATATCGGCTTTGGCGACAAGCAGCAAACGCTCTGGATCCGGTGTGCGGTGTGGGGCAAACGCGCCGAAGGCCAGTTGCAAAATTACCTGAAAAAAGGCCAGCAGGTATTTGTCTCGGGCGAACTGAGTCAAAGCGAATACCGGGCGCAAGACGGCTCGACCAAAACCAGTCTGGAGCTTAACGCCAATATTATCGATTTGGTCGGCAGAAGAAACGAGTCCGGCCAAGCGCCGCAACAAAACTATCAGCCTTCAGGCGCGCAAGGCCAACCGTCCGCCCAGCAAGCGCCTAGCCACGATAATTTCGACGCGCCGTATGATGACGACATCCCGTTCTAGTTGATGGAAAAGATACCGGACAAGCCTGGAGCAGACCGGCGGAAAGTGAGCGTTTCCGAGCGCAGCCTGCTGGTGGCTCCCGGGCAAAGTAAAAAACTGGCGGAAATACGCAAAAGGTTTCAACCGGATTTGCCGGTTGAAACCGTACAACGCAACAGCGCGCTGGACCTCCCGGTGTTAACCGGCCTGAAGCCGGAAGTCGCTGCGGAACTGAACAAGGCCCGGGCGCTTATTGATGGCCGCATTAATGAAATCATGCGCAGTTTTCCCGAGGGCAAGAAAAACAGGCTGTTTGGTTTCAGGTTCGGTTCGGTTGACGCCATCAAAGCCATGAATATAAAAACCGCGTTTAAAACATTAGGCATCACCGAGCATTCGGTAAAGATACAGCTGCTTGCTGAACTGGACTTTCACGGCAACGAGGTTAAACGGAGCTGACTTCCCCTGTTTTTTAAAGCTGCAAGGCAGGAGGGAATGTGAATAAGTTATATGCGTTACTCGATTCTATCGCCGACCAGCCTTTCCTGGCTATACAGCAGCTGTACGGTACTTACAGCTTCCCCCGGTTTGAACTCAACTTTATCAAAATGCAGGGCAGCCCCGGCGCCAACCCTGCGTCGATTGCCTCGGTAAAAATACCGCTGCAACACAGCAAAATTCCCGAAGACTTTTTGCAGGCCGCCGAATGCAGACTGGCGGCAGCGGATTTCTTGATCCGGCGCTTTCGTCAGGGGATAACACGGTTTGCGCTGCAAAACCGGGGTAAAGATGGCAGCGGTTCGTTTGACACGATTGCGCTGAGCCAAAAGATGCTGTGCCGGGACAGCGTTTTGTTTGGCGACGATGCCGTTTGTTTGCGCTTTATCATCAGCCTGCCGGCTAAAGGGCAAGGCGGCGTTTTTGATGCGGAGCAGGCGTGGATCATGTTGCATCAGGAACTGGTTGCGATTGTCGATGACTGTTTTTTTTATCAACACTACGACCGGCAAACCCGGCTACAGCTTGAGCGGTTTGTTGATCTGCAAAAAAACCGCCGTCAAATCATCCAATTTATGCGGCAGCATGGCCTGGTCGCTTTTATCGCCAACGACGCAAAGCTGCCGAGGCATAGCGGCGTCGATGACCTGCCTGCTTTGTGCGAGTCTGTCAAAACCTTTCAATCCCCCGTATCGCTGCAAATAACGATTCCCTTATCCGACGGCCGCAGCATAACCGGCATGGGCATTAAAGAAGGCATCACCTGCATTACCGGCGGCGGCTATCACGGCAAATCGACCTTGATGCAGGCGATTTTGTCCGGGGTTTATGCGCATATTCCGGGCGACGGCCGGGAATATGTCGTAACCCGGGAGGATGCTTTTTTTATCCGGGCTGAAGAGGGCCGCAGCATTCGGGATGTAGACATCAGCCCTTTTATCGGCGATTTGCCGAACGGCGTTAAAACCGATTGCTTTTCATCCGACAACGCCAGCGGCAGCACCTCGCAGGCGGCCAATATCGTCGAGGCCATCGAAAGCGGCAGCCGGTTGCTGTTGTTTGATGAGGACACCTGCGCCACCAATTTCCTGGTGCGCGATGAACTGATCAAGAAAATCCTGGATGCCAAGCAGGAACCGATCAAGCCGCTCTATTCAACGGTGCGGTCGCTGTGGAAAAAACACCATGTCTCGATGATTTTTGTAGTCGGGGGCCTGGGCTATTTTTTGCAGAAAGCCGATACCTGTCTGTTGATGGATAATTACCGTTGCGAGGATATTACCGCCAAGGTGCGGGACAGGCTTGGCGCGATAGAAGAAGATCAGGCTATCCCGGATTTTGTCGGATCGCGCCGTCTGGCGGCCGATAATTTCGATCCCGCTTATATCAATCAACGCCTGGACAAAAGGATACCCAAACGCATAAAAGCTTTACGCAACGCGCCCAGTCAACTTGAATACGGCATGGATTTGGTCAATCTGGATGCGGTAGCGCAAATTGCGGAAGCGCCGCAGCTTCTAGCCATCGGCTATTGCCTGTTTGCGCTGCGGACCAAACTAAAACAGTCGGGCGACAAGCCTGAGACGATTCGTTTCTGGATAGATTGGCTGGAAGGCGAAATCAACAAGCACGGATTGGCCGCGTTGGAACCCGATTACCCTGGCACCCTTTCGATGCCGCGCAAGTATGAGCTGGCTGCGGCTATTAACAGAATCAGGTCGCTAAGAATTGCTCGGAACGACGGACAAAAGAAAGACCATCCATGAAGCGTCACAGATGGCCTTTAAGAGGGATAATGAAAAACAAGCTCCAAGCCCGTCTTGTCGCTCGGCGGATTAACAATAGATGCCGTTTAGGAACGTGCATGAAATAACTTGAGCAAGTTTTATTTTTCATTTTTTAACCATGAAGGACATGAAGCGGCATGAAAGGTTTAAGTCTTCATGTCCTTCATGTCCTTCATGTCCTTCATGTCCTTCATGTCCTTCATGTCCTTCATGTCCTTCATGTCCTTCATGTCCTTCATGCTCTTCATGGTAATTGCCTAAATTAATTTATGCACGATCCTTAGGTATTTCATACGCTGAAGTTAATTTGCTGGATAGTCCCGGTTTTACCGTCTTCAGTTAAATAAACGCCGGTATCGGTCACTTCGCCCAGCGACCGGTTATCGGCGGTGCGTAATTGAAACGGCGTGGTGGCGTGTCCCAGATAGATAGCGCCGATGTTTTTATCACCCAGCGCAATAAGCTGCTGGCTGCCGTCCTCATGCCGCTGCCAGATTCTTAGACTGTTATAGATCGGGTCGGCTTCGTCAATAAAGCCATTGCTGTCGCTGTCATACTTGGCCAGTTCCGAAAATCCGTTGCCGGAATTCGGGCCGAACAGTTCGGAACCATTATTGATAACGCCGTCCTGATTTTTATCCAGCGCCAGAAAACCGCTGCCCGGCCTTAATGTGGCGATTTGTTCGGTCGTGCCGTTGGCGTCAATATCGAATTCGAAACGTGTTTGCGACAGTTCCGCCGCATTGCCGTCAAAATTGATCACCAGCGGATCGACTTTCTGTTCGGGCTCGCCGAGCCTGATCGAACGGCTGGTTTCCAAACGGAATTCGCGGCTCATATTCAATTTAACCGAAAAGTCGATACTTTTTCCGTCCTGTGTTTGGATCGAACCGACGGCGGAAAAGCCGGTGCTTTCAGATTCCTGGTAAACGGTGCGATGCTCGTAAACAAGGCCGGCGCCGGTGGAAGGCGGCGTTGTTGTTATCTCAATACTGCCGGTGTCGGCAGTCAGTTCACTCGGCGAAAACAGCTTAAAATCCTGGCCGGTTATGGCTTTAACCATGTGTTTTACAATCAGCAGTTTAACGCTCTGGTTGGCGTCAAGGTTTTCACTAAGATCCACTGACTGCGTATCGATGTGCAGAGTTTTAGCGGAACTGCTTAGGCTTAGCGTGTCCGCCAGCTGTTCTTTTTGGCTAGGCCTCGTCTGCCGTTCGGTTTTCCAGGACCGCAAAGACTCGGATTCTTGAAAACTTTTTAAAGACTGATGCCTGCTGCCCAATTGGATGGCGGAACTTTTTATGATCATTAGCTTTGGCCCGAGAAAGTTTATTTTCCAGGCTATCGGCTAACATCCGAATTAGTTTAGACGATATGCGAAAATAGCCGCCGCTGACCACGGCTACAGGACAGGACGCTTGGTGTATAATGAAATTTTTATGTTAGATTTAGGATCAACAATGGACGCTTACCCTGAGAAAACCTGTTCGATAGACCGTCTGGTCACTCACGCGAAATTGGTAGAGGCAACAAAAGCCGGAATGAAAACGCAGCAGCGTCGCGACGGCGTATATGGCTGGCCCGGCGAAACTTTCGACCTGGACGGGATGACTTTTGTTGTTACCGATCTGCAACGCCAGCGTTTAGGCGATATGACCGATGCCGACGCCAGGGCGGAAGGCTACCCCAGCCTGGATATGTACCGAGACATTATCTTGAAAATGCATGCTGGAATGACCTGGAATGAAGACGCCCTGGTATGGGTACATAGTTTTACGGCCAAGACGGATAGTTAACGCTGATGGACAAAAAACCCTCGGCTATTCAACGCGAGGGTTTAATATTGATGTCTGACTAAGCGCCGGCTAAATAATACAAGCCGCTGCTTAAGCACACTAATGAGAACAGGTAGTTGATGCGTTTGCCTGTACTCAGGCCCAATACGCAGCCGCCCAGGCAAATAGCCAAGCTCATCAGTATTAACGCCGAAAAATACAGCGCGGCGCTGGACTCGGCAGGAATTTCCGCCGCATGGGCATAGCCGTGGAATACGGCAAAAAACGATACCCCCAGAAAAAATATTTTAGCGCGTTGCTTCTGGCCGATAGTGACCAACAGGCCGAACGCGATTAACGATAAAGCGATTAATGATTCGACAAACGGTATCTGAACCGCATAAACATTAAGCACGGCGCCTGCCGCCATCAATGCAAAAAAAACAGCCGGAAATGCAAATAAGGCTTTTCCGCCCTGCTTAGCCGCAATCAAGCCAACCGCCATTAATACCAGCAAATGGTCGATGCCGGTTAAAGGGTGCATCAAACCGCTGATCAAACTGTGGTCAATGTGGCCTCCGGTGTGTGCATAAAGTGAGGGTGATACAAAACACAAGGCGGCGATCAGCCAGTTTTTAATACGCATAAGTGAGTCCTCTTAAAATTATTAACCGGTAAACGATGACCAGCCGGCTCGCCGTCTATCGTTGCTATAAAAAAGGCCTCAGTCTATTAACTGGTCTGGGGTCTGTCAACGCTTTATCGACTAATCGCCTTAATCGCGTCCGCAAGCAGGGCGTCGAGTTGGATACAGGAGCTCGGATGGTCGATGCTGTCGGTGCTCCAGACGGTTTTGACGCCGGCATTAAGAATATGGATGTAAGCATCGCCGCAAAACAGGGCGTGGGTGACGATAGCATAAATATCCCGGCTGCCTGCCGCTTGCAGCAGACCGGCTGCTTTGGCGAGCGTCCTGCCGGTGCTGGCCATGTCGTCTACGATAACCACCGGATTGTTGCGATAATCTTTATCGGGCAAAGCCATTTCAACCTGTCTGTCGCCGAGCCGGTTTTTAGTCGCAATCGCATAATCAAAGCCGATCTTGCCCGCGATAACTCCGACCCATTGTTTCGATTCGCTGTCCGGGCCCAACAGTATCGCATGCTTGAATTGTTGTTTTAAAAAAGCGCCCATTTCATCGGCGGCGGTCAGGCTGATCGCGTTTTTTATCGGAATCGCCTGGGTTAATGACGAAATACGGTGCAAATGCGGATCCACGGTAAGCACGTCATCAAACAAATCCGCAAGCAGCCTGCCGATAATGCGCTGACTGACCGCCTCGCCGGGCCGGTTGGCGATGTCCTGGCGCATATAGCTCAAATAAGGCGCAACCAGGGTCAATCGTTTAACGCCTAATTCCCGCGCCGTGATCGCGCACAGCATTAATTCGATCAGTTTGTCGTTGGGCTGGTTAAGGCTGCGGCAAATAATAAGGTGTTCCGGCAGCAAGGTCGGCAGGCGGACCAAGCTTTCGCCGTCAGGAAAATGATGCACGGCGGCCTCGGTCAGCTGCACATCAAGCCGAACAGCCAAGCGCTGCGCCTGGCTTAAGTAATCGGGGAAGGCGAGTATCATCATAAGCTGGAATTGTTCCGGGTTAAAAAGCAATCAGCGATTTGATGATTTGTTCATCGCTGCCTAGAGTGTAGCCGTTGTTGCTGTTCGCTAAATCCTGGGCGAATTTAAAATCGGCAGGGAATTCGGCATAGATGCGGTATAAGACGTCGCCTTTTTTTACCGGGTCCCCCATTTTTTTTAATAAATCGACGCCTGCTTTTTTCATCATCGGCGCTCCGGCAAGCCGGGCGATGGTCGCCATTTGAAAGTTGTCGATACTGATGACTACGCCGTCGCAATCGGCAACAACCTCATGACAAAGATTGCCGGGGTGCAGATCGATTACTTTAGCCCCTTGCGCCCGGATAAGCGCATCCATTTTGGCCAAGGCCCGGCCTGAGTCGAGTATATCGCGGGCAATGGCATAGCCCTGCCCACCGCGAACATCGGGATCGAATTCAATGATCCTTCCGGCCAGCTGCAAGGATTTCTGGCGTAAATCGAACGGCGCATCGGGATCGTTTTTCAGCACCTGCATAATGTCTCTCGCTTCCAGTACCGGGCCTATGCCCCGCCCTATCGGCTGGCGGCCGTCGGTAATCATCACTTCCAGATGAATGTTGAGCCGGTCGCCGACAAATTCAAAAAGCTTCCGCAAGGCCAGCGCCTGATTCATGTGCCGCACTTTAGCCGTCGGACCGACCGGAATATCGATAAGCAAATGAGTCGAACCGGCGGCCAGTTTTTTGGACAGAATCGACGCCACCATTTGTCCCTGAGAATCGATGCCCAGCGGGCGTTCGACAGAAATCAGCATGTCATCGACCGGTGCGAGCTTGGCCGTGCCGCCCCAGGCCAGACAGCCGCGTTCCTTGCCCACGATCTCGTGCAGTTGCTCCGGCGTCAGGTTGACCTCGGCCAGCAATTCCATGGTATCGGCCGTGCCGGCCGGCGAGGTGATTGCGCGGCTGGAGGTCTTCGGTATCAACATGCCGTGCGCGGCGACAATAGGCACGACCAGCATCGAGGTGCGATTGCCTGGGATGCCGCCGATGCAATGCTTGTCGGCTACCAGCGCTTCATGCCAGTTCATCCTGTCGCCGGATTGCAGCATCGCGCGGGTCAGAAAAAACAGTTCGTCTCGGTCAAGATTGTTTTGCCCGGTCGCGACCAGGAATGCCGCCATTTCCATTTTCGAGTAGCGGGTTTCAACAATGTCGTTAGTTATATTGTTAAAATCATCCTGATCGAGGCGTTCGCCGTTGATTTTGCGGCGCACCGCATCCATCGACTTTGGCGGCTCCGCATGGTTGACGGTGACCAGACTGCCCTCGGCCACACTGAGCCGGCTGAATGCCTGCTCTGACAGGCCCAGTTCCCCCGGCTGAACGATAGAGCTGTCGTCAACCACGTTAAGAACGGCGAGCACCTTGGAGCCGTTGGTGCTGATCAAGACTTTAGACAGCGCCTGAAAACCTTCGGCCCGGTAGACGCCGCACTCGCGGTTCAGATAAGCGACGTTTTCATGATAGGTGTCAATGCCGATACGGCGAACTTGCAGGGTGTCATTACTCATGGTTTAAAATAGTCGGCGGATAAGTGGATTGATGATGCGGTTTGAACCGGATCTTGTCAATAACTGGAGGATGCGCGGAACCGAGTGAAACGCATCGTTCGTAAAATTAAGGAACACCAATGAAAAAATGCACATGGGCGCTGTCCAGCCCGTCTGAACAGCAATATCACGATCTTGAATGGGGCGTTCCGGTGCATGACGACCGGCTGCTGTTCGAGTTCCTGATCCTTGAAGGCGCTCAGGCGGGATTAAGCTGGTCAACCATTTTGAACAAGCGCGACGGCTACAGATCAGCCTTCGACAATTTTGATGCTGAAAGAGTCGCGGGCTACGATGAGGAAAAAATCAACGCACTACTGGCTAACCCCGAGATAGTCAGAAACAGACTGAAGGTCAATGCGGCCGTCACCAACGCCCAGGCTTTTTTGAAGATCCGCCAGGATTTCGGCAGCTTCGATGCGTACATCTGGCAATTCGTCGATGGCAGACCGCTGCACAATGCCTGGAAAACCGCCGCCGATCTTCCGGCTTCCACGCCGACCTCAGAACTGATGAGCAAGGATCTTAAAAAACGCGGCTTCAAATTTGTCGGCAGCACCATTTGTTATGCCTTTATGCAGGCGACCGGCATGGTCAACGATCACACTATCGATTGTTACCGGCATACCGAAATTAAAACCCACTCTTCATAAGGAGCAACACGATGCGCTATCTGCATACCATGGTCCGGGTTCGTGACCTGGACGAATCCCTCGACTTTTATTGCAACAAGCTCGGTCTGGTCGAGTCCCACCGGATGGACAGCGAAGCCGGACGTTTTACGCTGGTCTATCTGCATGCGCCGCAGGATGCCGACCAAGCTGCAAAAATGCACGCGCCGTTGCTGGAACTGACTTATAACTGGGATACCGAGGATTATCAGGGCGGTCGCAACTTCGGGCATTTGGCGTTTGAAGTCGATGATATTTACCAAACCTGCAAAAAACTGATGGATGCGGGCGTGGTCATCAACCGCCCGCCGCGTGACGGACATATGGCGTTTGTACGCTCGCCGGATAAGATTTCCATCGAGCTTCTGCAAAAAGGCGCATCGCTGCCGCCTGAGGAACCGTGGCTTTCTATGGAGAATACCGGGAGTTGGTAAAAGCATATGGTTAAATGTCCTCGTGAAAATATCACTGCCGCTTCCCATAAGATGCGCCTTAGCACGTTGACTACCATTACCCCTAATCGTCTGTTAAGATTGCGCCTCACTTTGGATTCTATTTCTTAAGCATTGAAAACAGACACCTTTTGTTAACTTTTTGAGAAAAATCATGGCTTCATACGATGTATTTATAAGAGGTATCCGCCCGGAAAGCATGGACGATGCGGAACAAATTAAACAAAAAGCCTGCCAGATTTTTAAAATCAAAGAGGAACAACTTGAAAGCGCATGGGGTACAGGCTCGGGTCTGTGCATCCGCCGCAATGTTGACAGCGAAGAGGCCAAAAAAATCCAGGGAACTCTTTATAAAGCGGGCCTTATTTGCGTTTATAAACCGGGAGCTGGAGGCCCCGAGCTTTCTCTGACGCAAGGCAGGGAGGATGTTACCACCCGCATTTTTACCTGCCCGCATTGTAAGTTCAAACACACCTTGGATAAGGATGCCCCGGATCCGGTAAAATGCAGCAAGTGTTTTGTCAATATCAATGACTACCTGGATAAGCTTAAACAGCAAGAGGAAAAAGAAGCGCTGAAAAGGCGGCTATTAGCCTCCCAGACCAAGGAACAACAGGACATAGCGGAACAACTGAAAAAAGAAGCCGAACAAAGACGCAAGCAGCAAATAGAAGACGAGGTTCGGCAGGAGCTTTTCGGCGACCCAAAACAGAAGAACATGAAAAAAATGCTGCTTATCGGCGGTAGCGTGGCGGCTGTCCTTATTGCAGTGGAGGCAGGGTATTATCTTTTCGGCATTAAAAAAGAGAATCCTCAGCCAGTCGTAGTCGATGCCGGCGCCAGCAGCGTTGGAGAGGGCGGCGCCATCGTTGCAGCTGCCCCTGCCGACGGCCAGGTATCAGTGCAAAATACTCCTGACACAGCCAATAGCGATGTCGGCGTCAGTAGCGTTGGCGAAGGAGGCGCTCTCATCCCTGCTGCCGGAGCAACCGGACAGACCGACGGACAGATGTCGCTGCAAGACACCCATGATAAAGCCAATAAAGTGCTTAACGCCTTTGGTATGGATGCGGATAAACTCGCCAATAATATGAACAAAAACGCTGCGCCCGGAGCGGGAAAACCGGCCTCCGCCGCGTCAAATAGCGGTATCGCTCCAAATACCGTAACCCCTACAAACACCGGCACTGCCGCCGCCACGAATACGGCTGATAAAATCAGTCCTGTTACCGTTTCTCTGCTGTCCGACGGGGTTAACAACCAGGAGTGGGATTTATTTCTCGATCGGCGTGTAAAGAGCCTAATAAGCCGTAATTCCTTCAATGACGCCTATCTGTTAGGGCAACACGTTGTCGATACCGAAAGCTACATCAATACCGCAGCGCTAGTGTTGGATGCAGCTCAAAAAGCAGGCCAGGACAAACTGGTGACAGATATTACCGCCGCCATCGAAGCCAGGATTAATGCGCTCCCAGCCAATCAGGCCGACTATCTGGCCCAGGCCGGGTTTTATCAAGCCCGCATAAGCAAAAAGAACGACCTGCTGACGCGCGCCGATACCGTCTTGAAACAAATACCGGATGCAACTACACAATTAAAATCGGCGTTAAAGCTCGCCGTATATAACTTTAAAGCCGGTAACGTTGAAGCCTCTAACAGTTATTTCTCTCAGGCTGATAACTTACTGGCGAAACTGGAATCCCCGGATCAGCAAGTCAGCGCCCGCGCTGCCTTGGGACGGGCTTATCATGACATTAATGACGGAGCCGGCGCCGCCAAATGGCTGACAAGCACCGAAAACCTTCTCGGCAAGATAAAAACCGAAACCCTAATAGAGCTGATCGAAGCTTATGCCTATATCGATCAGCTGCAACCGACAATGCAGCAAAACATTCCAAAAGAACAACAAGGTGCGGCACTCTATCGAGTCATTCAAATATTGCTAAAAAACAACGCCATTAACCGCGCCTTAGCCGTCAACAAAGACATACAGGATGCGGCCTATAAAGCCATGTCCTTTGACTTGATTGCCGGCTACGACCCCAGCATTGCCGGTTATTCCTTGGAGTTGGCGGAAGGCCAGCTTCCCACTATGGCCTTGGCTGCCGACAAAGCCATTATTGCAAGCCGTATAGCCGGACACTACGCCAGAACGGATAATTCAACCAAAGCCTCCGAGTTAATCGCACTGGCGGAAAAAGAACTCAGCAGCCTGCCTGCATCGAGCGCCAAAGATGATGTGCGCGCCGTTATTGCCAAAAATTCCGCACAAGCTTTGCAATTTGATGTTGCCAATAAGTTTGCGGACGGCATTCAGGCGGAGGCCGTTAAAACTTCGAGTAAAAACGAGATCAATCAACTGGCGGCTCTAGGCGGCCTGCTGACTGGTAAATAGCCGACCGGGGCCGGGGCGGCGGCATTGCGCCCGTCCCCCGCCCCGATCAATTTACCTACAAAAGACTTAAATCGCCTTCTTAATCCGCTCCAACGCATTTTGCAGATTCGCCATGCTGGTGGCTATCGAAATCCTGATATGCCCCGGCGTGCCGAACGCGGAACCCGGCACCAACGCGACACCGGCTTGTTCGATCAAATATTCGGAAAAACCCAAATCGTCATCGATGTTATCCAGTCTGGCAATCAGCTTTTCGACGTTAGGGAACACGTAAAACGTGCCGTCGGTTTCCAGGCATTCAACGCCGTCAATGCTGTTCAGTTCGGCAACAACATAATCGTGGCGCTTTTTAAATTCAACGCACATGTCGTCGATAAAGCTTTGATCGCCGGTTAACGCGGCTTCGGCGGCATGTTGCGAAATAGACGTCGGATTAGAGGTGCTTTGCGACTGGATAGTGGTCATCGCCTCGATCAAATCCGCAGGGCCTGCGGCATAACCGATACGCCAGCCGGTCATCGAATAGGCTTTGGATACGCCGTTCATGACCACGGTGCGGTCATACAGTTCGGGATGCGCGTTTAAAATATTAACAAACGTGCCTTTCTTCCAAAGGATGTGCTCGTACATATCATCGGTTGCGATGATAATGTTCGGGAAATCTTTCAGCACGTCACCTAAGGCTTTCAGCTCTTCCAGGTTATACGCAACGCCGGACGGATTGGACGGGCTGTTGATAAAGATTAACCGGGTTTTATCGGTGATGGCGGCGCGCAACTGTTCAGGCGTTATTTTAAAGTGCTGTGCCTGGGTGGTTTCGATAATCACCGGCACGCCGTCGGCCAACAACACCATGTCAGGATAGGAAACCCAGAACGGCGCGGGAATGATAACTTCATCCCCCGCGTTAAGCAGGGCCTGGGTCAGGTTGAATGAGCTTTGTTTGCCGCCGCAGGAAACCAGGACCTGGTTAGGCTGGTAATCGAGGCCGTTATCGTTCTTGTACTTGGCGATAATGGCTTTTTTCAGGCTGGCTATGCCGTCGACTGCGGTGTATTTGGTCTGGCCGTTTTCAATAGCCTTAACCGCCGCAGCCTTGATATGATCCGGGGTGTCGAAATCCGGCTCGCCTGCGCCAAGGCCGATAATGTCTTTGCCTGCAGCACGCATTTGCGCGGCTCTGGCGGTAATCGCCAAAGTAGGTGATGGTTTAACTGCCTGGACTCTGTTAGAAAGTTTGATGCTCATGTTTCCCCGTGTAAAATCAATGTCAAAGGTGAAGCGGATTATACCCTATGTATAATGGCTTACTAACAATCCGGCGTTAAAAGTTTTTATTCACCACGAAGACACGAAGAAATAAAACTTCGTGTCTTCGTGGTGATAATCTTTTAAGTTTTTTTTAACCAATTTTTTGAATTATCTCGGTTTCACGTCCCACTATAGTAATGCAGCTAGTGACGCTCCGACATGGGAACAATTAAAGCAGTTATGTTCATTGAGAAATCCAAGTGAAAAAGAAGTTCAAACTCCACAGCCGTTTCCAGCCAGCCGGTGACCAGCCTACCGCGATACAAGCCCTGGTCGAGGGCTTGAATGACGGAGAAGTGCATCAGACTTTGCTCGGCGTGACCGGTTCCGGCAAAACCTTCACGATAGCCAATGTGATTAACCAGGTGCAGCGCCCGGCGATGATTATGGCGCCCAATAAAACCCTGGCCGCGCAACTCTACGGCGAGATGAAGGAGTTTTTCCCGGAAAACAGCGTCGAGTATTTCGTCTCGTATTACGACTATTACCAGCCGGAAGCGTATGTCCCGGCCTCCGACACCTTCATAGACAAAGATGCGGCGATCAACGAGCATATCGAACAAATGCGCTTGTCGGCGACCAAGGCCTTAATCGAACGGGACGATACCATCGTCGTCGCCACGGTTTCGGCCATTTACGGCTTGGGCGAGCCGGAATCGTACTTCAAGATGGTGCTGCACTTGGTCAAGGGCGACATGATTAACCAGCGCGACATCCTGCGGCGGCTGGCGGAAATGCAATATACCCGCAACGACATCGACCTGCGCCGGGCGACCTACCGGGTGCGCGGCGAGGTCATCGACGTGTTCCCGGCCGAATCGGACAGCGAAGCGTTACGGATAGAACTGTTCGATGACGAGGTGGAACGCCTGTCGTTATTCGATCCGCTGACCGGCGAAATCATCCGGCGGCTGGCGCGTTACACGATTTACCCGAAAAGCCATTATGTCACGCCGAGAGAGCAGCTGTTGGAAGCCGTCGAAGCCATCAAGGTGGAACTCAAGCAGCGCCTGGAGCAATTGCGCTCGCTGGATAAACTGGTCGAAGCGCAACGGCTGGAGCAACGGACGCTGTTCGATATTGAGATGATTCTTGAGGTCGGTTACTGCTCCGGCATCGAAAACTATTCCCGCTACCTGTCCGGCAGAAGCGCGGGCGAATCGCCGCCGACCATGTTCGATTACTTGCGCGACAATGCGCTGGTGATTATTGATGAAAGCCATGTCGCCGTGCCGCAGATTGGCGCGATGTACAAGGGCGACAGGTCGCGCAAGGAAACGCTGGTTGAATACGGTTTCAGGCTGCCGTCCGCGCTGGACAATCGCCCGCTGATGTTCGATGAGTTTGAGTTGAGAGCGCCGCAGCGGATTTACGTATCGGCAACGCCGGGCCCCTACGAACGGGAGCATTCCGGCGTGTTTGCCGAGCAGGTGGTCAGGCCGACCGGCCTACTTGATCCGGTCGTGGAAGTGCGCCCGGCCACCACTCAGGTCGATGATTTGCTGTCGGAAATCAACAAGCGCGTTGTCGTAAAGGAACGGGTGCTGGTAACCACGTTGACCAAGAGAATGTCCGAAGACTTGACCGAATACCTGATGGAACACGGAGTTCGGGTGCGTTATTTGCATTCCGACATCGATACCGTGGAACGGGTCGAGATCATCCGCGATTTGCGGCTGGGGCAGTTCGACGTGCTGGTCGGCATCAACCTGCTGCGCGAAGGGCTGGATATACCGGAAGTATCGCTGGTTGCGATACTGGACGCCGACAAGGAAGGCTTCCTGCGTTCGGTCGTGTCGCTGGTGCAAACCATCGGCCGGGCGGCGCGGAATGCCAACGGCAAAGCGATCTTGTACGGCGATAAAATCACCAAATCGATGCAGCAGGCGATCGATGAAACCGAGCGCCGCCGCGAAAAGCAGCACCAGTTCAATATCGAGCATCATATCGAGCCGAAGACCATTTTCAAGTCGGTCACCGATATTATGCAAGTATCGATACCCGGCGCAGGCATGACCCCCGCCAACAAGCTGCTGGACAAGGTAGCTGAATTTCCGGCCGACTATAAAGCGGCCATGACGCCCAAACAGGCAAGCAAGAAACTGAAGCAACTGGAAGACGCGATGTACCAGCATGCGAAAAATCTTGAATTCGAGCAGGCGGCTAAGATCAGGGATGAGATTAAGGTTTTGCAGGAGTTGATGTTGGTTTAACCCATTACTCGGCGTTTGATTATGATGGGTTTCGGCTATGCCTCTACCCATCCTACCGCACTAGAAATACACGAATTTGTAATCACCAACATTACTTTTGTTAACGTCAAACCCAGCATCCTCTCGCATTGCAGACACAACCTCCCTATAAGCGCACTCAAGGACAAATCCATCGTTGGAGCTTGGATTTTTTGCATGTTTAATCTGAAGATCGACAAATAAATTAAGAGAAATCAGCACAGCGTCTGACGCCCACAACCAAGCCGCAGAATACGCCATTAGAAATCGCTCTTTTGCCTCCGGTGTTGCATCATTTCCATGTATAAATACTCGCATGGAGTTACATATTTCCTCGTAAACTCGACGACGCCGCTCAATGACCTGAAACTCGTTTTGCAACGATGATTTAAAGCGCTCAATTTCAGAAGAGTGAATCAGCTTAACACCTTCTACTAACTCGGTAAGGTGTTGAATATCTTCTTTAGATGCAACATTCTTTCCCTTCTCCCCCAAATAACTTTTAAAAAACAAAGCAAATCCAAGAAGTATTAAGTTAACAATTTGCAAAACTATTATCACTATATAATCCATAAAATTCTGATAGCTGTAGTATGAGTAGGTAGATCGAGCAACAGCTTTTCGTTGCTCGGAATTTTAGCTACGGTAAACTTTTTTCCAAGCGGAGCGGGGTTTGCAACCCCGCCCCTAACGTTTCCTCAATACCTAAGCAAAGTAGTTACAGTTAATTAACTCAAAACGTTTCGGACGGGGCAGCATGCCCCGTCCGGCTTGGGGATACAGCCGCATAGACTAGGCTACATCTTTTTCACAACCCACACCGATCCTACCCCTTCAAAAACCGCAACGTCTCATGCTCAACATCGACTTTGATGGTATCCCCGGCGACAAAGTTTCCGGCCAATATCTGCTGCGCCAACGGATTTTCAAGCTGTTGCTGAATCGCCCGTTTCATCGGCCTTGCGCCGTAAACCGGATCGAATCCCGCCTCGCCCAATAAATCCAGCGCTTCTTCTGAAATCTCAAAGCCGATTTCACGGTCCTGCAAACGTTTACGCAGGTAGTCGATTTGAATTTTGGAAATAGCCCTAATCTGTCCGCGCCCCAAGGAATGGAACACCACCGCCTCATCGATCCGGTTGATGAATTCGGGGCGGAACTTGGTGCTGACGATGTCCATGACCGCCGTTTTCATGACCGAATACAGCGCTTCGCCGGACAGCGATTGAATCACATCCGAGCCCAGGTTAGAGGTCATCACAACGATCGTGTTCCTGAAATCAACCGTCCTGCCCTGTCCGTCGGTCAAGCGGCCGTCGTCCAGCACCTGCAACAGGATGTTGAACACATCGGGATGGGCTTTTTCAATTTCATCCATCAGGATGACTGAATACGGTTTGCGCCGGACCAGTTCGGTCAGGTAACCGCCTTCTTCATAACCGACATAACCCGGAGGCGCACCGATCAGGCGCGCCACCGAATGCTTTTCCATAAACTCGGACATGTCGATGCGCACCATCGCATCGGATGTGTCGAACATGAACTCGGCCAGCGCCTTGCACAGCTCGGTCTTGCCGACGCCGGTCGGCCCCAGGAACAGGAACGAACCGTTCGGACGGTTCGGGTCTGATAGCCCGGCTCTGGAGCGGCGGATCGCGTTGCTGACCGCTTTCAACGCCTCTTCCTGGCCGACCACCCGTTTGCCGAGCTGTTCTTCCATATGCAACAGCTTGTCGCGCTCGCCCTCCATCATTTTCGACACCGGAATGCCGGTCCATTTCGACACCACTTCGGCGATTTCCTCTTCGGTAACCTTGTTGCGCAACAGAGTCATTTTATGTTCTTCCGCCGGTGTGTCCGAATGCAGCTGCTTTTCCAACGCCGGAATAATGCCGTACTGCAACTCGGACATTTTCGCCAGATCGCCGGCTCGGCTGGCCGCTTCCAGTTCGGTTTTGGCCTGCTCCAGCTTTTCCTTGATCGATGCCGAACCCTGCAATGAGGCTTTCTCGGCTTTCCAGATTTCTTCCAGATCGGAATATTCTTTTTCCAGATCGGCGATTTCTTCTTCCAGTATTTCCAGGCGTTTTTTGGACGCGGCATCGGCTTCTTTCTTAAGCGCGACCTGCTCGATTTTTAACTGGATCAAGCGCCGGTACAGTTTATCCATTTCTTCCGGTTTGGAATCGATTTCCATCCGTATGCGGCTGGCCGCCTCGTCGATCAGGTCGATGGCCTTGTCCGGCAACTGCCGGTCCGCAATATAACGGTAGGACAGGTTGGCCGCCGCGATGATCGCCGGGTCGGTAATATCGACGCCGTGATGCACCTCGTATTTTTCTTTCAGGCCGCGCAAAATAGCGACCGTATCCTCAACGGACGGCTCATCGACCAGCACCTTTTGGAAACGGCGCTCCAGAGCCGCGTCTTTTTCGACATATTTGCGGTATTCGTCCAGCGTCGTTGCGCCGACGCAATGCAGTTCGCCGCGCGCCAGCGCCGGTTTCAGCATGTTGCCCGCATCCATTGCGCCTTCCGCCTTGCCCGCGCCGACCATGGTGTGCAGCTCGTCGATGAACAGAATCACCTGCCCTTCCTGTTTGGCAAGATCGTTTAACACCGCTTTCAGGCGCTCCTCGAATTCGCCGCGGAACTTGGCCCCGGCAATCAATGCCGCCATATCCAAAGCCAAAACCTGCTTGCCCTTGATGCCTTCCGGCACCTCGCCATTGACGATGCGCTGCGCCAGGCCTTCGACAATCGCGGTCTTGCCGACGCCCGGTTCGCCGATCAGCACGGGGTTGTTCTTGGTGCGCCGCTGCAAAACCTGGATCGTCCGGCGTATCTCGTCGTCGCGCCCGATCACCGGGTCCAGCTTGCCTTGTTCCGCCCGCTCGGTCAGGTTGATCGTATATTTTTGCAAAGCCTGACGCTGCTCTTCGGCATTGGGATCGTCCACCGCCTGACCGCCGCGCATCGCGTCGATGGCTCTTTCGACCGCCTGCTTGGTGACTCCGGCTTTTTTAAGCATATCCTGAAGCAGGCTTTTTTCTTCAAAAACAGCCAATAGGAACAGCTCGCTGGAGATGAACTTATCATTGCGCTTTTGCGCCAGTTTGTCTGTCAAGTTCAGCAAGCGCGATAATTCGTTGGAAATCTGCACGTCGCCGCCGGAACCGCTGACCGTCGCCAGCCTATCCAGTTCCCTAAGCAGATCGGTACGCAGCAACTGCGTGTTGATGCCCATATGGGTCAGCAACGGCCTGATGCTGCCGCCGTGTTGATCCAGCAACGCCAGCATCACATGGATCGGCTCGATGAATTGATGGTCTTTGCCCAAGGCCATACTCTGTGCATCGGCCAATACCGATTGAAACATGCTGGTCAATTTGTCCATTCGCATAATATTTGCCTCATTAAGGAGTTTTTAAGTTGCCTCTAGCATGGGGGATAATCCGATTGTTTTCAAGCGGGCTGCTGAGGTAAAGCGGATAACGGCTCAAAACCGAGAGCGATTGATTTTTTTGCCCGGCAGCAACGAACTTAATAAAGCTTTTCTTCCTACGCGCTATGGTTACAGCTATTAAATTCGTTACTATTTCTACTTTGTCAGACACTACGCAAGCTCGTCATCCTCGCCGGGAGCGGGGATCCAGCGCCATGGATGGTAAACTAAAATCCATCTCTGGAGCCTGGATTCACTACGCGCTCTAACGGGTTTCGCGACAAACCGATGCGTATCCGCTTTCGCGTTCTCGATCCAGAGCATAGCCTGTTAGCGGAGCCCCTTTTACAGGATATTACCCTTGATGCGGAGAGCTTTGCCCGGCTCGATACCGATGTCACGCATGTGTTCATCACCGAGAATGAGATCAACTTCTTGGCCTTTCCGCAGGTTAAGAATAGCCTGGTCATCTTCGGAGCCGGATACGGGTTTGAAATGTTAAGCAAAGCAAAATGGCTTTCGCGCTGCCGCATTCATTATTGGGGCGATATTGACACCCACGGCTTCGCTATTCTTGATCAGCTTCGCAGCCGGTTCGATCATGTCCGGTCATTCCTGATGGATCGCGCCACTTTGCTGGCGTTCGAATCGCAATGGGGCGAGGAAGAGAAACAGACGCTACGCGACTTGCCCAGGCTGAACCCTGATGAGATGGCGCTTTATGATGATTTACGCGACAACCGGATAGGCGAAAATCTGCGTCTTGAGCAGGAAAGGATAGGCTTCGGTTGGGTCGAGTCCGCGTTATCGGCGCTGGTATAGGTTTATTTTCTTGGTGTTACGCGTAGAAAACGGCGAGAGTGCTGGTTCAGTACACTGTCTATAACTTGCTTTTATTGCCGTGAAGGAAAGAGAATTTTCATAAAAACGTTGTTCCTTCGCGCTACCTCCTGAAATCCTATAATTTCAGTAGAACCCATACTGCGGTTTTGCAGGATGTGCAATCCGTGACCGAATAGTTAGATTTATCTTCAAGTCCTTCATGGTAAAAACAAATAACATTCTTGGAATCGGCCCCATCAGTTACAAACCCGCTTAAGCGGAAAATGACAACTGAAACAACTGCCCTTGCCCAATTCGCTGACTATGCTTAACTTGGCGTCATGCCGCATCAATACATGTTTGACGATAGCCAAGCCCAGACCGGTACCGCCGACTTTCTTGGCGCGCTTGACTTCAGACCGGTAAAACCGTTCGGTAACGCGCGGAATATCGACCGCAGCAATGCCTTCGCCCTGATCCTCCACGTCCAGCACGATGCTGTCTTTAGATCGATGCCAGCGCACTTTAACCACGGAATCTTCCGCTGAATATTTAAGCGCATTACCCAACAGATTGGTAAAGGCGCTGCGCAACTCCTGCTCTTCGCCAACGATGTGCGCATCGGTTTCCAGGCTTAATTGAATCCGGGCGGAAGGGCAGCCGCCTACAGGCTGAAGACGAGGGGCGGAAGCGTTGCCCTTCATGGTCTCCGCTTCCTTGCAAATCTGGTTTAATAAAGCCGGAACATTAACGCACTCGGTTTTCTTCTGCTGGGTTTCCAGGCGTGTCAGCAACAGCAAATCGTCAACCAGATGCTGCATCCGCTCAGTCTGTCCCTGCATTTGCTGAAACGAGGTGGTCAATAACGGCGACTCGCCGTCATCCATATCCTGCAAGGTTTCCAGGTAACCTTTCAGCACGGTCAACGGCGTCCTGAGTTCATGCGATACGTTAGCGACAAAATCCTTGCGCATCCTTTCCATTTTTTTCAGCTCCGTAACGTCCTGGGCCAATAGCAGGCGCAAACCTGCGCCATAAGTGATAATCCGCACGGCCAACGTGATACGGTTGTTTATCGGCGAAGGCAGTATGACGGCCTCGTTATAATTGCCGGATTTAAGGTAACGGATAAATTCAGGGAAACGGATAAGATTCGGAATGCGTTGACCTTTATCCGACTGCTGTAAACCGAAAACTTCCCTGGCCGCTTTATTCGCCCACTCAATCTCGTCATTGGCGCCCAGAACGACGGCGGCATCCGGCAATGCTTCTGTCGACTGGCGAAACTGATCGACCATTTTGCTCAGTTTCTTTTTGCGTTTTCTTTCGTTTTTTTTGATCCGGTAAACATGGTAATAAATTTCTTCCCAAACGCCGTAAGTCTTGGGATATTTCGCCCTGCCGCCTGCCCGTATCCATTTCTCGAAACGGTTAATCTGGAACAGCTGGCGCATTAATATGACCACCGTCAATAACAGCGCCAAGGGCATAAAAAGACCGGTCATGCCGCCCACGACCAACAAGGCTAGAAACAGCAGCAATCCGGTAATAAGTTCTCTTTGCCAAACCCCCATATAGGTTACGACGCCATGACGGTAGGAGCGGTTGACGAATCCCCCACTGAAAACCGGTAGCCGAAACCGCGCACGGTTTGAACCAAATCCTCGCGGCCGTGTTCGCCCAGAATTTTACGCAACCTGCGTATATGCACGTCAACGGTACGTTCTTCAATGTATACGCTACGCCCCCAGACTTGATCCAGCAATTGAGTACGGTTGAATACCTTGTCGGGATGGGTCATAAAGAACTGCATTAAGCGAAACTCGGTCGGACTCACATCCAATTGTTTGTCGCCGATACTGAGCCGGTGCTGCTCGGTATCCAGGGTCAGATCGCCCAAGGTGATTTGCGCCAGGTCGTTTATTTTTCCGCTTCTGCGTAAAACGGCGCGGATACGCGCCACCAGCTCCTTCGGTGAAAAGGGTTTGGTCATATAATCGTCTGCACCGATTTCCAAGCCCCTCACCTTGTCCTCTTCCTCGCCTCGCGCCGTCAACAAAATAATAGGCAGATCCCGGTACATGGGATCCTTTTTTAAACGCCTGGCCCATTCGACACCGCTGACCCCGGGCAACATCCAGTCCAACAGAATCAAGTCCGGCAAAGCTTCATCAAGGAATTTTTGCGCTTCTTCCGCGTCCGCTGCCGCGATCGACCTAAAACCGGCCTGCTCAAGCACCATCATCAACATCTCTCTGATGGCGTCTTCATCTTCAACAACGAGAATATTTAAATTAGACATAATCAAATTAAGATAAGAATAAACGGGGTATTTTACCGAATGACATATTACCCTTTTATGACAAAAAAAATTGCTTATTGTCACGGCCAAATGAATGCGCGTTCGCCAAAAGAATTCCAAAACCCAGCTATTACGGGTATCATTCCAGCCAGCCTTGATACGTGTTAAGATCTTTTACAGCTTACCGTAGCCTCGACCTCAGCCGCAGAACTTCATCTTGTTAATGATTGAAATTTTACGCCGATATGGCCTCATAATACTGCTGCTCCCTAACTTGACCGTTTATGCAGACGCCCCTACTTGGGAAAACCCAAGCCAAGCCAGCCGAACATCGATAAATAATGCCGAACACCAAGAAACCGCCACCCCAAAAGGGTGGAATTTATTACTGGATTTAGCGTTTTTTGCTGGCTGGAACCAGAAAGCCGACGACATTTATGAACCCAGTTTCAGGCCGCAAAGCCCATTTAAACGGACTAAATATGTAATCGGCATCCATCCCCTGCATAACCCCAAGCGCTTATTTGAGGTTTACGCCCCCATTGTCGATTTCCTTAACGCCAACATACCCGAAGCCGATTTCATCCTGGAAGCGTCGCGCGACTATGACGAATTTGACAGAAAGCTTTACAGCGGACACTTTGATTTTGCGATGCCGAATCCTTATCAGACTGTCAACTCGCTTAAGCATGGCTATCGCGTGTTTGGCAAGATGGCCGATGACGATGATTTTCGCGGCATCATTCTGGTGCGCCGCGACAGCGGCATTAATACCGTTGCAGACCTCAAGGGCAAGGCCGTCTCCTACCCGGCGCCGACTGCGCTGGCGGCTACGATGATGCCCCAGCATTATCTGCATACCCACGGCCTTGATATTAACCGCGACATCGAAAACCGCTATGTCGGTTCGCAGGAGTCTTCGATCATTAACGTGTTGCTCGGCCATGTCGCAGCTGGAGCAACCTGGCCGGCGCCCTGGAAAACATTCTGCAAGGAAAACCCCCAGTTAGCCGACCAGCTCGAAGTCAAATGGCAAACCGAATCCCTGCAAAATAACGGCTGGGTGATGCGTAAAGGCCTGCCGGCAGAGCTGACCGACAAATTCGCCAAACTGCTGTTTAGCCTAGACCGTCATCCGCAAGGCCGGGAAATGCTGGCGCGTATTCCGGTTACCCGTTTTGAACCGGCCAATGACGGCAGTTATGGACCGGTTCAGACTTTTATTGAGACCTTTATCAAAACAGTGCGGCCTTTAGATAAGGCCGACTAATCGTAACCGGGACATAATGCGCTACACTTTTTTCAGTGGTTCAATTCGGCATCAGTTAGCCTGGTCATTCGGCGGTGTTGCGCTAATCTTGATGATAGGGCTTGCCGGCATGCTATTCGAGCGGCAACGCAATTTTCTTTATAGCGCCGCCATCCAGCAAAGCAACTCCTTGGCCGTATCGCTGGCCGGCAGCAGCACATCATGGGTGCTCGCCAACGATATTGCGGGATTAAAGGAAGTGCTGCAAGGCTTTGCCGGCTTGCCCGATCTCGAACGGGCCTATATTTTATCGTTGCGCGGCGAAGTGCTGAGTTCTACGCGGCCAAGCGAGGCAGGGCTGTTCGTTACCGACGCCCTGCATCAAAAACTGTTAAGTTCCCCGCCAAAAACCCAAGTGTTGCTCGCCAATACGCGTCAAATTGAAATTGCCGCCCCCGTAATGGCCGGGCAGCGTCACGTCGGCTGGGCGCGGGTAAGCATGACGATGAACGGGGTCAATGCCAACCTTCACTCCGTTGTGATCGTGGGCGTAAATTTTATAGCACTTGCAGCCCTGGCGATATTGATTGCCGCAATACTGCTGGCGCGAAGACTAACAAGAAGATTGCATCACCTGATGCGGGTAGCCGCAGAGGTCGAACGGGGACGCCTTAATGTCCGGGCGCATATTTCCGGTGACGATGAGGTTGGCGTACTCGCGCACGGTTTTAACCAAATGCTGGATGCGCTGTCCAATTCCGAACTGCAGCGGGAGCGGGTAAACCATCTGTACGCCGCATGGACCCAGAGCGCCGATATCATTGTGCGTGAATCGGACGAAATTAAACTGCTGACCGAGGTATGCCGGATCATCGTCAGTCATGTTGCGTTTAAACTGGTCTGGGTGGGCATAACCGAAACGGACGGCTGGGTGCGCCCGGTAGCCGTCAGCCACCCCAATTCCAGCTATCTCAGGAACATCCAGGTCTCTGTCGACGAGTCATTGCCGGAAGGACGAGGACCTATGGCGGAGGCAATCCGGCAAGGTGCACCGAAAATTCTTAATAACTTCCTTGATGAAGCCAAGACTTTACCCTGGCGCCCGATGGCGATTGCAGAACACATCAACTCGTCGGCGGCATTCCCGCTGATGCGTGGCGGCCGCTGCATCGGCGCTATTGCCGTCTACGCCGAGGAACGAGACTACTTTACCCCGGACCTGATTGACTTGATGCGCGGACTGACCGATGATCTTTCCTATGCGCTGGACAATTTCGACCGTGAAAAGCTACGGCTCAAGGCCGAACATGAGCTACGCATTGCGGCGGCGGCGTTTGAGTCTCAGGAGGGCATATTTGTCACCGACGCCGATAATAATATTTTACGCGTTAACAAATCGTTTACCGAGCTGACCGGCTACAGTGCCGACGAGGTTATCGGTAAATCCGCGGACATGCTCAATTCCGATCGGCAGGACAATGAATTCTATGCCGCCATGTGGAAGAACATCAATCGCGATAAATACTGGCAAGGCGAAATCTGGAATAAAAGAAAAAATGGCGAGGTCTACCCCGTATGGCTATGCATAACCGCTATCACCAATCCTGAAGGCTTGGTGATCAACTATGTAGACACCTTCACCGACATTAGCCAACGCAAGGCCGATGAAGAGCACATCAAAGATCTGGCTTACTACGACTCCCTGACCAAGCTCCCCAACCGCACGTTGCTGTTCGACCGGCTCAATCTGGCGCTGAACACCAGCCATCGTAGCAAGACTCACGGCGCGTTAATGTTCCTCGATCTTGATAATTTCAAAACGCTTAACGATACGCTGGGCCATGACCGGGGCGATCAACTGCTGATTGAGGTGGGACGGCGATTGCAAAACTGTGTGCGGGATGTCGATACTGTGGCCCGCCTTGGCGGCGATGAATTTGTGATTATGCTGGAATTTCTCGATGAACAGGAGATGGCGGCCGCCATCCAAGCCCACACAATTGCCGAGAAAATTCGTAATAATCTGGCTGAATTCTACATATTGAAGACCAACATCGACCGCGCCGGCTCCCTACCCGCTGCGGCACTCCCGCCATCCCTGGCGGTCGACCGCGCCGGTTCCCTACCCGCTGCGGCACTCCCGCCATCCCTGGCGGTCGAAACTAAACCGGAGTCTTTTATTGAACACTATTCTACCGGCAGCATTGGCTTTGTACTGTTTCTTGGCCACGAAACCAGCAGCGAAGAACTGCTTAAACGCGCCGATCTGGCCATGTATCAGGCTAAGCAAGCCGGACGAAATGTGATACGCGCTTTTATTCCCGAAATGCAGGAAACTTTAAACTTTCGCGCATCGTTAGAATCCGATTTGCGCAATGCGCTGGAGCGGAATGAATTGATCCTGCACTATCAGGTGCAAGTCGATGCATCAGGGCAACCGGTCGGAGCGGAGGCGCTGATACGTTGGAATCAGGCTGAACGCGGCATGATTCCTCCCGCCGAATTTATTCCGCTCGCAGAAGAAACGGGCCTAATTCTGCCTATTGGCCACTGGGTATTGAAACAAGGCTGTAAAACGTTGGTTGACTGGGCAAAACACCCTGAAACCCGCATGCTGAGGTTGGCGGTAAATATCAGCAGCCGACAACTCAGTCAGGCTGATTTTGTGGCGCAAGTGAGTACATTATTAGCAGAAACCGGGGTCAACCCCGCCCGGCTCAAATTGGAGATTACGGAGTCCGTCATCCTCGATAATGTCGAAGACACGATTGCTAAAATGCATGCCGTCAGGGACCTAGGAGTCAATTTTTCGATGGATGATTTCGGTACCGGTTATTCCTCTCTGTCTTATTTGCAAAAACTCCCCCTGGAACAGCTGAAAATAGACCAATCATTCGTCAGAAATATGGCTTTTAACAAACATGACTCGGCTATTATCCGAACTATTCTGGCTCTAGGAAAAAACCTGACCCTTAACGTTATTGCCGAGGGCGTTGAAACCGAAATTCAACGCGAATATCTGGCAAGTTTCGGGTGCCAGGTATTCCAAGGCTACTTGTTCGGCAAACCGGTTTCCGCCGATGAATTTAAACAGAGTTTACTGAAAAAATCGCCATTGTAATTTTGCTTTGCCTGCGCAATCAAATCCTGTTAAGGCCGCCGCCAAGACAATTTAAGCCATTGATATAAAATAAACACATAACTGATGTTACGCACATAAAAAACCGCATTGCGCGCCATTCCTCACTAACAACATTTTTATTCCAACAGGACTTTAATTTCACCTACAATGGATTTTCAACCAACCCAATAAAGGTGATTCCAATGAAACATTTATATAAATCAATCGCTGTTTTGTTACTGTTGCTTCCGTTAAGCATGGCAAGTTCCGCTGCGGAACCGCAAAAAGCCGCCGAACCGGCAAAAGAAATGGGAACGCATCAGGGCATGGGGATGGGCATGACTGAAGAACAAAAAAATGCGCATATGCGCGCCATGCAGGACCACATGTTGCAGATGCATGACCTCTCGAATCAGATTTTGTCAGAGAAAGATCCCGCCAAAAAAGAAACGTTAAAAAACCAGCAATTGGATCTGATGAAGGCGCACCACGCTCAAATGATGGAACACCGCCAGCAACATAAAAAATAAAACGAATACAGGGAGTTTTAATCAGGAACCGTCTTATTCTCGCTTGTCCTCCAGGCTTACCGCCTGGAGGCGCAAACAAAGCGCAGGCCGCGAACTCAACCAATCATTTAAGGTGATCGATATGGGAATGTTGCAGGAGTTTAAAGAATTTGCCATCAAGGGCAACGCGATTGACATGGCCGTAGGCATCATCGTCGGCACCGCCTTCGGCAAGATTATTTCATCTTTAGTCGCCGACGTATTCATGCCGCCGATTGGCGTATTAATTGGCGGGGTAGACTTTACCAAACTGGCATTTACGATCAAGGAAGCTGCCGGGGATGCGCCTGCCGTAACGCTTAATTACGGTAACTTTATTCAGTCCCTGGTTGATTTCACGATTATTGCCTTTGTTATTTTCATCGCAATAAAGTTCATCAACAGCCTGAATAAAAAAGAACCCGTAGCGCCAGCAGCACTGCCGGAATCTTCCAGGGAAGAACTGTTATTAACCGAAATCCGGGATTTACTGAAGGAAAGAAAATAATACGAGCTGCATGCAAATCACGCGGGGCGCGCCTGTTTCCGCCAAAAAACAGGATCCGGATTGCTTAATAAACGTTCAGCAAACCGGCAGGCTTCGGCTAAATTATTTTCAGCATTTGCGCTTAACCCGTCGCCCAGTTCAAATTTATCGGCTTTGATGCTCAGCAAAAAACACGGCGGCGGTGTTTGCTTTTTTATCGATTGGTACACGTCTAAAACCGCCGCCGGGCTCATCGCGTGAGTCGTATAGCTTTTGTCCCTGACCGGCTCCAACACGGTAAAATCAAACGCATTGACGCAAGCTACCGACGCGTCGACAAACAACACCAAGCGCCTGTTTTCCAAATCCAATGCATGTTCGATTTGCAGCTGGAAGTCGGTCAGTATTTCAACGTCATCCAGATCGCAATGCCTTTCTGCATACGCCAGCAGCAACGGCCCCAGCGCATCGTCGCCGCGACTGAGGTTGCCGTAACCGAACAGCAAAACCGGTTTAGCCATGTTCCCGCTCGATTTGTCCGTCACTGTGTTTGACCAACTTGTCGATCAACTTACCTTCGGCATCGACCAACTCAAGTTGCAGAGGCATTTTTCCTACCGCATGGGTCGCGCAGGACAAACAAGGATCGTAAGCGCGTATCGCTACTTCCAGGTTATTCAATAACGGCTCGGTCAGTTCGCGGCCTGACAAGTATTCCGCCGCCACTTGCCGTACCGACTCATTCATCGCCATGTTGTTGCTGGTGGTCGATACGATCAGGTTGGCTTTGGTGACGATGTCGTTTTCATCGACTTGATAGTGGTGGAACAAGGTGCCGCGCGGCGCTTCAATCACGCCCACGCCTTCATAACGCTTTTCGCCTTGCGCGACCAGATCAGAGCCCATGATGTCCGGGTCATTGAGCAGCACCTTAATGCTTTCCGCGCAATGCAGGACTTCAATCAGGCGCGCCCAGTGAAACGCCAGAGTGCTGTGCACCATCGCTTCGCCGCTGTGCGCTTTAAATTCGACGCGGGCGGCTTCCGCCAACGGGGTATCGATATACTCGCAGTTATTGACCCGCGCCAACGGCCCGACCCGATACCAACCTTTTTCCTGCCCCAACGACAGCAGGTAAGGGAACTTCATGTAGGTCCAGGAGCGGACTTCTTCATGGATATAATCGTTATATTTGCAATAATCGATGTGATCCATAATGGTTTCGCCGTGCTCATTCTTGGCGCGGATGCCGCCGTGATAAAGCTCCAGAGCGCCGTCCGGCTTGGTCAAGCCCAGGTAATTGGTGCGCAGGGTCGCGAATTCATCGTAATAAGGCAGATTGGAGCAATGCACTTTCTTGATCAGCGCAACGGAACCCGCGGCCCAATCTATCATCTGGTCTATATCTTCCAGAAGGTAATCGCGCTCGGCTTTAGTCAGCGATTTATTCATGCCGCCGGCAATCGCGCCGGTGCCGTGAACACGTTTGCCTGACACCATGCGGATGACTTCCTGGCCGTACTTGCGCAGTTTTACGCCCTGTACGCCGATGTCGGGATACTCGCCCAACACCGCAACAATCGAACGCTTGCTGATGTCGCTTTCGAAGCCGAACAATAAATCCGGGCTGGATAGGTGAAAGAAATGCAGGGCATGGGATTGCATCACTTGCCCGAAATGCAGCAAACGTCTTAATTTGTCCGCTGAAACGGGCAGGTAAGCAGGATCGATGCCGACCAATTGGTCTATGGCTTTGGCGGCGGCCAAATGATGGCTGACCGGGCAGATGCCGCATAAACGCTGCACCAAAACCGGCAGCTCCCAATACGGCCTGCCTTGAATGAATCGTTCGAAGCCCCGAAACTCAACGATATGCAATCGGGCTTGCTGGACTTTATTATCCTCATCCAGCAATAAAGTGACTTTGCCGTGCCCTTCAACGCGCGAGACAGGATCGACGACAACACGTTTTAAACTGTCCCGGTTTTCAGCTGTTTCTAAATGTTCGTACATAATAATTCCCGTATTTGTTATCAGATGCCGGCTATGTTTAATGGAGCACGGATGACACAGATAAGACGGATTTGAACGAATTTTTTATCGGTGTAGATCAGTTAAATCCGTGTCATCCGTGTGCTATTTTCTAAATCACCACATTACCATTGTTCAATCGTAATGAACCAACTCATAAGGCAACGAAGGTTCACGCCCTTCAATCAAATCGGTCAGGAATTTCCAGAATACGTCCGCAGACGGTGGGCAGCCGGGCAGGTAATAATCGATTTTGACGATTTCATGAATCGGATGCACTTGGTTCAACAGCAACGGCAATTCTATATCGCTGGGGATCTTCGGATTTTCCACGCCGATGCCGTCCAAATAAGCCTCGTTCAGGCATTCTTCGAGCGGGATATGATTGCGCATTGCGGGCAGTCCGCCGTTAATCGCGCAGGCGCCGACCGCAACCAGAATTTTGCAGTTATTACGAAACTCGCGCAATACGTGTACGTTTTCGGAATTGCACACGCCGCCCTCAATCAGGCCTATATCGCAGTTGGTGCAGTGTTCTATGTCGGTAATCGGCGAACGGTCGAACTCGACAACTTCAGCCAGTTGCAGCATCCGCTCGTCTATATCTAAAAACGACATGTGACAGCCGAAGCAGCCTGCCAGCGATGTGGTTGCTACTCTAATTTTATTCGCCATGTTTAAGATGCTCCGTCTCTAAACTCACTTGATCGATTTGTTTGTGATCGTAAATGCGCTCGCCAATCGGCACCTGATAACCGGTGCGTTTAATCAGAATCGCACCGGTAGGACAAATGTGCGCTGCTTGATCTGTCGCGTCTATATCAGTATCTTTCAACAACCCGCTTTCAGCATTAACGATTAAATGCTTGTGGATGCCGCGCCCGCTGATCGCAAACACGTCTTTACTATCTTTTTGATGGCTGGCCCGAACGCACAATGTGCAAAAAATACAGCGGTTATGATCAATCATCACCTCGGCATGCGAAGCGTCTACTTCCCGATCCGGGTAAAACAGCGGGAAATGGTTGTCGAGCATGTTCAAGTGATAGGCAACGGCTTGCAGCTGGCAGTTGCCGGTTTTTTCGCAAGACGGACAAAAATGATTGCCTTCCACAAACAACATCTGGGTGATTTTCTTCCGGTCGTCGATCAGCTCTTCAGTCTCATTCAGCACGTCCTGACCTTCCATCGCCGGATAGGTGCAGGCGGAACAGTTGCGCCCGTTTACTTTGACCGTACACAGCTTGCAGCTGCCGTGCGGGGTAAATTCCGGCTGATGGCATAAGTGCGGAATATAGACGCCGGCCGCCATCGCAGCATCCATGATGGTCTGCCCCTCTTCAAAAGGGATGGTTTTTCCGTCGATAGTAATCGTTTTACTCATGTTCGCTCTCCATCTGAGTCTGAGCCAAATGCGCACCGGCATCGTCCCGATTCGCCATGCGCCTCGCCGTTTCCAACGCGCCATCCAAATCAAATCCCGGTTCATAACTGATTTCTTTTAACCGGCTTTGGTACAAATCGGGATAGCGTTCCAGCGTTGTTAATATCGGATTCGCAGCAGTTTGCCCCAGGCCGCAGTGGCTATAGTTCTTAACCAGCTGACAGAGTTCTTCGAGCGCAACAACATCCCCCGCCGAACCGTGACCTTCGACAATCTTATCGATCTGCTTTTGCAGCAACGAAGTACCTACCCGGCATGGCGTACAAAATCCGCAGCTTTCATGGGCGAAAAAATGCGTGAAGTTATGGACCATGTCGAGAATGTTTCGACTGGAGTTGAAAATAATGAATGATCCGCCGGTGGCCAAATCTTCAAAAGCCAGCTTCCGGTCGAACTCCTGATTGGAAATAAAGCTTCCTGACGGCCCGCCTACCTGTACTCCCAATACATCGTCCGCTCCGCAATCGTTAAGAATGACCTGAATCGTCATGCCAAAAGGATATTCATAGATGCCGGGACGCGCACAATCGCCGCTGATGCTGAGTATCTTTGTACCTTTTGATTTTTCAGTACCGATGCTTGCAAACCAGTCACCGCCATTGGCAGCAATGCCGGCGGCCGCCAGAAACGTTTCCACGTTGTTGACGACGGTAGGTTTGCCCAGATAGCCTTGGGTGACCGGATAGGGAGGACGGTTGCGCGGGATACCGGCTTTGCCTTCCAGCGATTCGATCAGCGCGGATTCTTCACCGCAAATATAAGCGCCGGCGCCGAGGCAAATTTCAATATCGAAATCAACTCCTGCATCCTGAATATTATTGCCCAGCACCCCGTTTCGACGGCGCTGCTCCAAAATGTCTTGCAGCTTGTCGTAAAGATGCAAATACTCACCGCGCAAATACAAAAAGCCCTGCTTGGCTCCGATAATCGCTGCACACACGGTCATGCCTTCAAAAACCTGATCCGCGTATGAATTTAACAGCACCCTGTCCTTAAACGTTCCGGGCTCGCCTTCGTCGGCATTGCACACCACATAACGCTCGGTCTGTTGTTCTTCCGAACAGAATTGCCATTTCATCGCCGTTTTAAATCCGGCGCCGCCCCGGCCTCGTAAGCCCGATTTATCAATTTCCGCCAGTGTTTCCTTGATGCCTCGCTTTAAAGCCGATTTAAGCGCAGCGCCTTGTTCAAACTGTTGATCCAGCAATAAACCGGATTTGAGGATATTGTCATCGACCTGGAATAGCTCGCTCGGCCACTCTTCCAGTGGTTTCTGCTGATTAATCAGCTCTGCGATTTTATCGATTTTGGAACGATCCAGCCGGGTTAATGCGTAGCCGTTGACCAGACCGGCAGGGCCTTGATCGCACATGCCGGTACATGAAGTATTATCCAGGCTGACCACGCCGTCTTCCCTGACTTGGCCGACCGCAACAGCCAATTTATCGGCCAGATATCCGAGCAGGTTTTTCTTGCCCAACATATGATCCGTTATGGAATCGCTGATCAATAGCTCATATTGCCCTCTGGGGGACAGATGAAAAAAACTGTAGAATTCAACGACGCTGATGATTTGCGTCCGGGGAATGTTCAACAAGCCGGCCAGCTGTTCTATCGCTGCTTCCGGGATATAATGATAGCGGGATTGGATTTGTCTTAGCATCTGCAACAAACGCGTTGCCTGATAATGATTGTTTTCTGCGATACCCTGAATAAATTGTCTCACGTTATCTCCCTGGCCCTATCTTTCTTGATGTTTATGGATATGATACTAGCGGATTATTACATTAAAGCTACTTATTCCCTTACAGAATCTAACTATATCCCACTATCCTGGATAAACCAATAATCCGGTGAGACTTTTCGACACGGAATTGACAGGCAATTACATATGGCGACAAAACCAACTCCTTTTAAAGCGGCGCTGTCATTTCCAAACCGCACTATTGCGTATTTTTATAGCCAGATTGAGCAACAAAAACAGGTACTACAGCGTGTTCATGACGTGCTGCCGGCGACGATAGCCCATCATGTAATACACTGCGTTGTTAACGGCAAGAAGCTGTTGGTTTATACCGATACGGCTGCCTGGGCCTCGCAGCTGCGCTTTTATAACGGCGCGATTCTCGCGGCTATCGCCCCGGTAACCAGGGAATCAGTTTCGATTATGCAGATTAAAGTCAGGGTAGAGACGCTACAGACAACATCGCGACAAGGCAGGACACCGATCATTCCTTCGGCGGAAAAAATAGAGCTGATCCGAAACCACAGTCTGTCTGTTTCGGATCAGCAATTGAAACTGGCGCTGCTGAGATTAAGCGCAACGCTGGCAAAACTGTCGGAACGCCAAGCTACCGCCTGATAAACCAGGCAGTGGCCGGCGCGACAATTTTATGCGGCGGGTCTCGGCGATTCCGCAGAACGCATGAAGGAAATCGGGGCGTTTTCCTCATCGTCAAAGGTCACCATTTCCCAGGCATCTTTGTCATTTAATAAAGCGCGGAGCAATTTATTGTTCAAGCCGTGACCCGATTTATAACCGGTAAACGCGCCAATCAAACTATGCCCCAGCAGGTACAAATCGCCTATCGCATCAAGGATTTTATGCTTAACAAATTCATCCGCATAGCGCAGGCCGTCTTCGTTCATCACTTTATCGTCATCGACCACGATGGCATTATCAAGACTTCCGCCCAGCGCCAGGTTATTTTCCCGCAACATTTCAATATCTTTCATGAAGCCGAAAGTCCTGGCCCGGCTCACTTCCTTGACAAAAGTAGTTGATGAAAAATCCATCGTGGCGGTTTTTACATGTTCTTCAAAAGCAGGGTGTTCAAAGTCAATCGTAAAAGTAACCTTGAATCCTTCAAACGGCTCAAAAGCAGCCCATTTGTCGCCATCCTCAACCCTGATGCTGCGCTTAATGCGGATGTACTGCTTCGGAGTATCCTGTTCTTCAACCCCCGCAGACTGGAGCAAAAAGACAAAAGGCCCGGCGCTGCCATCCATAATCGGAACCTCAGCGGCACTGACATCGATTATTGCGTTGTCGATGCCTAATCCGGCAAAAGCCGAAAGCAGATGTTCTATGGTTGATATTTTCACATCGCCGGCAACCAGCGTAGTCGACAACATGGTTTCGCCGACATTTTCCGGCGTTGCGTTAATGGTCACCGGCGTATCCAAATCGACTCTGCGAAATCTAATGCCGGTATTCGCCTCAGCCGGGCGCAAAGTCAAATAAACTTTATCGCCCGTATGTAGCCCTACACCTGTTGCCCTGATTGTGTTTTTTAAGGTTCGCTGTTTAATCATAAAATAAATAACGCTAAGTAAAGAGGGCAAAAAACGCAAATTTTATCACAATCGGCCCCAAAAACAGAGACTGAATCCATTTCGCCTACAGGGATATAGGCGCTTAGCCTGAGCAGGATCTACTCTCCAAGCGCCTATTTTCAAACTCATTAGTCCGCTTGACGCCTTAGAAAAGCCGGAATATCCAGATAATCTAAATCCATGTCTTTTTTAGGTTGAGCCCCAAAACGCGTTTCTCTGCCTTCGGTTTTGTTACGCATCACCGTAGGTTTGTCCAAGCCCTCGTAATTGACTTCGCCGGCCACATTCTGGTTAACGTAGCCAACTGTCGCTTTGGGCGCAAGTTTAACCACGCGGGACGGCAAACCCATTCCTGTAGCGACCACAGTCACTTTAATATCATCGCCTAACTCAGGATTAATCGACATGCCGATTTTGATAACCGCATCTTCCGAAGCGAATTCGTGAACAATATTGCCCACCTCATCGAACTCTGCAATGCCCATATCAGCAGCGGAAATATTAACCAAAATACCGCGCGCGCCCTGTAAGTTAATATCTTCCAATAGTGGGCAGGCGATGGCTTTCTCGGCCGCTTCCCGAGCCCGATATTCGCCTTTTGCCGAACCTGTACCCATAATCGCCGCGCCCATGCCGGACATGACGGTTCTTACGTCGGCAAAATCGACGTTAATCATGCCGGGATGAACGATTAACTCGGTAATGCCCTGCACCGCATCCAACAGCACATCGTTAGCCGCTTTAAACGCATTCACTAAAGACACGTCGTTGCCCAATACCGGCAATAATTTTTGATTTGGAATGATGATCAATGAATCAACAAACTTTTCAAGTTCCGCAATACCTTGCTCCGCAGTCGCCAGCTTCTTTTTGCCTTCAAAGGCAAACGGCTTGGTTACCACGGCAACGGTCAGAATACCCATGCTCCTGGCGATTTCGGCAATGACAGGAATCGCACCGGTACCGGTGCCGCCGCCCATGCCTGCCGTCAGGAATACCATATCGGCCCCCTCTAATACTTCCCTGATGCGATCTTTGTTTTCGTCTGCCGCCAATCTGCCGACTTCAGGATTGGTGCCTGCGCCCAACCCTTTGGTCAATTCGACGCCTAACTGGATGATCGTATCGATATTCAACTTTCTTAATGCCTGCGCATCGGTATTCGCACAGATAAACTCAACCCCTTCGACGAGACTGCCAACCATGTGATTGACCGCATTACCGCCGCCGCCGCCAACACCGATCACTTTAATGACCGCATGCTCATTACTCATATCCATTAATTCGTATTTCATAGCCATTACCGCTGCCCCTTAAATTATTACAAAAACTATCAAAAATTACCCTGAAACCAATTCTTCATGCGTGAAAACACGCCGGGGCCGTCAGAATCAATGCCTCTGCCGACACCCTGATGATCTTTTCCATACATTAACAACCCGACACCCGTAGAGTGAATGGGATTTTTTACCACCTCTGTTAAGCCTGTCACATTTTGCGGCCCTCCCATACGCACCGGCATATGGAAAATCTCTTCCGCCAAATCGATCAATCCCATGACTTTTGAACTGCCTCCGGTTAATACAATCCCGGCGGCAATCAATTCTTCAAATCCGCTGCGCCTTAATTCCGATTGAACCAGCAGCATGAGCTCTTCATAGCGCGGTTCGATAATCTCGGCCAGGTTTTGCGTTGAAATCTTGCGCGGCGCCCTATCGCCGATACTGGGCACCTCAATAACCTCATCGACATTCGCCAGCTGCGTTAACGCGCAGGCGTATTTCCGCTTAATATCCTCGGCATTCAGCGTCGGAGTGCGTAGCGCAACCGCAATGTCATTGGTCACCTGGTCTCCCGCGATGGGGATCACTGCGGTATGTTTTATCGCGCCCTCAACGAAAATCGCAATATCCGTAGTGCCGCCGCCAATATCGATCAGGCAGACACCCAATTCTTTCTCGTCATCGGTCAGCACCGAATTGCAGGACGCCAATTGCTCCAGCACAATGTCGTCGACTTCCAGGCCGCAGCGCCGGATGCACTTGACGATATTCTGCGAGGCGCTGACGCTACCGGTGACCATATGCACCTTGGCCTCCAGACGAATACCCGACATCCCGATAGGCTCCTTGATGCCTTCCTGAAGATCGATCACAAACTCCTGGGGCAAAATATGCAGTATTTTCTGATCCGCAGGGATCGCCACCGCGCGGGCGGAATCGATTACCCGGTCTATATCATACTGAGTCACTTCCTTGTCTTTAATGGCCACAATGCCGTGAGAGTTAAGGCTTCTGATGTGGCTGCCGGCGATGCCCGCATAAACCGACCTGATCTGGCATCCGGCCATTAATTCGGCCTCTTCAATAGCCCGCTGTATCGATTGCACGGTCGATTCCAGATTGACCACAACGCCTTTTTTCAGACCGCGCGATGGTGTTGATCCAATGCCTATGATTTCAATATTGCCATCACTGCTGAGTTCACCAACTATAGCCGCGACTTTCGAAGTCCCGATGTCCAGCCCGACTATTAAATTACGTTCTGTTTTTTTCGCCATTTTGTTTGCTCTGTATCATTTTTATATGATTAACCATCTATTTCATGTTGAGGATTGGCCGTTTTCTTCCAGTCGATTTCTTCGGTTCCCGGTTTCCATGAAACCGCATATCCATTGGGGTACCTCAAATCGACTATCGCCATCCGCTCAACCTGTTCTTGTCCTAGTACATCCAGCGTCTTCAAGAACCGCTGTAATTTCTTTAATTGTTCATTTCGTCCCAACAGTATTTCCAAGCCCGTTGTTAACTTAATCTTCCATGCCCACCGATCGTTAATCGTGAACTCCGCCATTTTCATGGACTGGTCGGCTAATGCGGTGTTAACGCCCTTCATTATTTCCAGCGTCTTCACTTGTTGCTGTTCAGGCCCTTGCAATATAGGCAAGGTCTTAAACTGGTCTATATTTTTCGGTGTAATGATCTCGCCCCGTGCGCTGATCAGGCGCTGTTCCCCCCACCGTACATAGGGCTTTTTTTCGCGTATCTTTATGTCAATCGCATGGGGCCAAACACGCTTGACTGTAACCGTGTCCACCCAAGTCAACTCCGAAACCGCCTGATGAATGGCCTGCATATCGGCATCGAAAAAACCGGTCGTCACCAAGGGCTGCAAAGCGGTCTTTATCTCGTCCTTACTGAGGTATTGGAAAACCCCTTCGGTGCGCACATATTTGATCGGTATGCGCTTAACACCGTAGCCTGCCAGCCAGACCAGACCGATCAACAGCGATACGGTCATCATCGTTTTCACAACTGTTCTCACAAATCTGCCTGAAACCGGTTTGCACCTACCCGTATCGGTGCATCGCAGAGGTAACTATGCATAACTCACTGCCCGCAACTGGTTTCCAGAATGCGCAAAACCAATTCGTCAAAGTCCATGCCCGCCTGTCTGGCCGCCATCGGCACCAAGCTGTGGTCGGTCATGCCGGGGACGGTGTTAACCTCAATCAACTGGTACTGGCCCAAATCATCGATAAATACATCAACCCTGCCCCAGCCTTTAACACCGACCACCTTACAGGCCGTTACCGCCAAGTCACGTATAAACTGCTCCTGTTCCTGGCTCAGACCGCAAGGACAATGGTATTGCGTCGTCGTCGCCTGGTATTTGGCTTCGTAATCGTAAAATACATTGGGGGTTTCCAGACGGATAACCGGCAACGCCTCTCCATCCAAGACCGCAACGGTATATTCCTTACCGGTAACCCAGGCCTCCGCATAAACGTCGCAACGGTATTTCGCCGCCACGGTTAAGGCCGCCGACAATTCATCCCGATTGTTTGCCTTGCTCATGCCGATGCTGGAACCTTCCTGCGCCGGTTTGACGATAACCGGGAAACCCAGCTTTTCAATGCAGTTATCAATATCGGTTTCATCCGCCAATAAACACCAAAGCGGCGTGACCAGCCCATAACCCTGCCAGCACAGCTTGGTCCGCAGCTTATCCATGCTCAAAGCAGACGCCATGACGCCGCTACCGGTATAGGGAATCCCCAGCACTTCCAGAACCCCTTGCAACACGCCATCTTCGCCGCCGCGTCCGTGGATAATGTTAAAGACCCGGTCGATCTTCAACCCCGCCAACGCTTCGATCGGACTGCCCGTCACATCAATGGCAATTGCATCCACGCCTTTATTTTTTAAAGCCTCATAAACGGCCGCCCCGCTTCTTAACGAAACCTCCCTTTCCGCCGCCGACCCGCCCATCATTACCGCGACCCGGCCGAATTGCTCAGGCTTATTTAACGCCAATGTTTTCATATTGCTTCACCTACCATACAAACCTCAGTCTGCAAGATTACCCCCTGCTGCTGTTCCACTTTATCCTGTACATAACGAATGAGGGCTTCGATGTCCGCTGCCGTTGCGTTGCCGGTATTGACAATAAAATTCGCATGTTTTTCCGACACGCAGGCCCCGCCAATCGCATAGCCTTTTAAACCGCTTTGCTCGATCAACCGCGCCGCATAACCGCCTTCCGGATTTTTAAAGACCGATCCGCAACTGGGCTGATTGGTCGGCTGCGTCGCCCCCCGCTTTTCCAATAATCCTTTTATTTTCTGCTGGCTAGCGGCCGTATCGCCTGGCTGCAACGTCAACAAACAGGCCAAAAACCATTCGTTTTCAAAACCCTTGACAGACCGGTAACTCACCTTGAAATCCTGCGGCTTTCTATGACTGATCTCCCCCGACCTGTTCAGCATCTCCACACTGTTAACGATAGCCCAGGTTTCGCCGCCGAAAGCGCCTGCATTCATTTTTAAAGCGCCGCCCATGGTTCCGGGTATGCCCGCTAAAAACTCCGCTCCGATCAAACCCCGTTCCCCGCAAAAACGCGCCACATGCGCGCAGGGGACGCCCGCTTCAACATAAACCAAACCGTCAGCGGTCAAACTCATCTCTTTTAACCGTCCCTTGGTATTAATCACCGTGCCACGTATGCCGCCATCCCTGACCAGTAAATTACTGCCCAACCCCATCCAGAACACCGGCTCGGATTCAGGCAGGGTCTTTATAAACTCGATCAGGTCCTGCCGGTCTTGCGGTATATACAGTTGATCCGCAGGGCCGCCAACGCGCCAACTGGTGTACTTCGCCAGTTTTTCATGCTTGAGCAAACGGCCCCCCGTTTTAATTGTCATGCTTTGCAGAGGCCTTGCCCTGCAACGTCTCTACCAGCAACTGCGGCAACTGTGCGGCGATCTGACCGACATTGCCCGCGCCCATCGTCAATATCACATCCCCGGCTAAGACGATGCCCGCCAATATCTGCGGCAATTCTTCCCAGTTTTCGACAAAGACCGGATCAACCTGTCCCCGTATGCGGATCGCCCGGCTTAACGCCCGGCCGTCCGCACCCGGAATCGCCGTTTCACCCGCCGCATAAACATCCATCAGGATCAACACGTCAACGGTTGACAGCACTTGCACGAAGTCTTCAAATAAATCCCGGGTTCGCGTATATCGATGCGGCTGGAAAATAACGATCGACCGCCGATCCGGCCAAGCCTGGCGCAAGGCTTCAAGCGTCGCTGCAATCTCGCGCGGATGATGCCCGTAATCGTCAACCAGTGTCAGCTTGCCCTCGCCCATCGGCAAATCGCCGTTGATTTGAAACCGCCTGCCCACGCCTTTAAACGCCCCCAAACTCCTGATGATGGCTTCATCATCGACCGCCAGCTTGGTTGCGACGCTGATCGCCGCCAACGCGTTGAGCATGTTGTGCCAGCCGGGCATATTCAAGGTAACCTGTAACGGCGGATGGTCGCCTCTTCGAATCACGTCAAACGTGGTGTGCATACCCTGCTGTTTAATATTGATCGCCCGGACATCGGCATCTTCATGGACGCCGTAAGTCGTTACCGGCTTCGATATTTCCGGCAGGATCGCCCTGACGCCTTCATCATCCAGGCACATCACCGCCAGTCCGTAAAAAGGCAGATGATGCAAAAACTCTTTAAACGTGTCTTTTAAGCGCTGATAGCTGCCTTCATAGGTCGCCATGTGATCCTGGTCGATATTGGTCACTATCGCCATCATCGGCTGCAAATATAAAAACGACGCGTCGCTTTCATCGGCTTCGGCGACCAGATAATGGCCTAGGCCCAATTTGGCATTGCTGCCTGCGCTGTTTAAGCGTCCGCCAATCACAAAAGTAGGATCGAGCCCGCCCTCTGCGAGAATACTTGCGGTCAAGCTGGTCGTTGTGGTCTTGCCGTGGGTTCCGGCAACGGCGATACCAAACCTGAAGCGCATCAATTCAGCCAGCATCTCCGCGCGCGGAATGACCGGTATCCTTTGAATATAGGCCTCGTCAATTTCTTCATTACTGCGGTCGATCGCGCTGGAAGCCACCACCACATCGACCTTGGCTATATTTTCCCGCTTATGCCCGATATTGATGGTCACGCCCAGGCCGGCCAGTCTTTCTGTGACCGCGCTTTCCTTAATGTCCGAACCTGAGACTTGATAACCAAGGTTCGATAACACCTCGGCAATACCGCTCATACCGGTTCCGCCTATGCCGACAAAATGTATCCGATTGACACCGCCCAAGGCGCGAGCCTGCATCTGACTATTGGGAACGTTCATAACCCCGCCTCGGCCATGCAAACACCTGCAACAATTTCCGTCGCATCCAAGCGTGCGTATTCTTTTACCGTTTTACTCATTACATCCAATTGTTTAACTACCTTTGTTATATGTTCCGCCAGCGTTGTTTCATTCAAGTCTTTTTGCAGCAATAACAGCCCCGCACCGGCATCGGTCAAATACCGGGCGTTGGCTGTTTGATGATCGTCAATCGCGTTCGGCAACGGTATAAATATGGCCGAAACGCCTGCTGCCGCGACTTCGCTGACGGTCATTGCGCCGGACCTGCAAAGCACCAGATCCGCCCATTGATAGGCCGACACCATATCTTCAATAAAAGCATTCACTTCCGCGTTCACGCCTAATTCTTTA
>Ga0265297_10001386_pt1 | contig 57463 bp, 42 predicted proteins | sample Munlanlwell13791_FD_192502 | JGI IMG/M metagenome (GOLD analysis project Ga0265297, IMG submission 192502) | Leachate microbial communities from a municipal landfill in Southern Ontario, Canada - Leachate well 137-91 | ecosystem: Engineered > Solid waste > Landfill > Unclassified | place...
CTGGGCAACTTCCAAAACTAACCGTTTTCCATTATTATTTACCTCTAAAACATGGTAAATTTCCGGAAGTTTTTCAGCAAAATAGACATCAACGACTACGCCGATGACTTGTTTGATTATTCCAATATTTTTCTTTTCAGACATATATTCTTAATAATTAATTAATATTTTTTAATTTAAAATTTTTTTATAAAATTTCTAATTCCTAATTTCTAATTGACCTAATCCGCCAGCTGGCGGATCCAATGACTAAAATTTTTATTATTGTTTAGAAATTAAAAATTAGGTTAATTAGGTCAATTTTGCTGAGCATTGGCTCCGGCGCTAATCTCGGCAATTTCAGCCGTAATATTTGATTGGCGCGCCTTGTTGTAGAACAAAGTCAATTCGTTAACCATATCAGATGCTGACTCGGTTGCCTGATGCATAGCGGCCATTCTAGCGCTATGTTCCGAAGCATTTGATTCCAGTAAGGCCTGATATAATTGAACTTCAATCAAGCGAGGCACAATTCTATCTAAAACTTCAGTCGGAGTCGGCTCAAAAGTATATTCATATGTACATTCTTCGGGTTGCGAATGTTTTTTTTCTTTTTCTTCTTTTTCGGTCATGCCCAAATATTGATCTTGAGATTCAATATTTATCGGCAAAAGCTGTTTGATTCTTGGAATTTGCTTTACACCGTTGACAAAATCCGTATAAACAAGCATCACTTTATCATATTTGCCAGATAAATAATCCGCAATCGCCATTCGAGCAATAGGGTTTGTTTCGCTCTCCGACAAAACCAAATCAGATTTGGGAAATTCAGCCACAATATTATATTTTTGTTGAGCCATAATACTCCCCTTTTTTCCGACTAAAATAATATCAGTTTCCAAATTATGTTTTTTTAATGATTCTTTGGCTCTATTGATAACCGCCGTGTTAAATCCGCCGCATAAACCGCGATTGGAAGAAATTAAAATTAAAGCGGCTTTTTTTATTTCCTTTTTTTTAGTTAAAAGCGGATGTCCGATTTCATTATTGCCCGCGGAAATTTTTGCCAAACGCAAAACCATCTCCCAACTTAAATTGGCGTAAGTGCGGGTTTTAAGCACGGCTTCCACCGCTTTTCTCATTTTTGACGCAGCCACCATTTCCATTGCTTTGGTAATTTTTTTGGTATTGGAAACGGATTTGATGCGCCGAGATATTTCTTTGGTCTTGGCCATATATTATTATCAAGTGAGCGAGGGAAAAGTAGTCCGCTAATGCGGATTGCTTTTCCGATCCGCCAGCGGGCGGAGCAGATAAAAAAGGTTTAATACTCTTTATTTAGTCAAATAATCCAGAGTGGCTTTATAATCTTCAATTAATTTTTTTATTTTAACTTCCACTTCTTCGGTCAATTCTTTTTTTTCTTCAATTAAATTCAAAGCTTGATTATTCAAATCTGCGTATTTCATCAGTCCTTGTTCAAATTCTCTGGTTTTTTCCACCGGAACATTATCAATATAGCCGTTAATCAAAGCATAATAAATCAAAACTTGCTTGGCGACATGAACCGGCAAATATTGATCTTGCTTGAAAATTTCATACAATCTCTTGCCTCTTTCCAATTTATTTTTAGTATCAGTATCCAAATCAGAACCGAATTGGGCAAACGCGGCCAGTTCGCGATATTGAGCGGCTTCCAAACGCATTTTTCCTGCCACTTTTTTCATGGCTTTAATTTGTGCCGTAGAACCGACACGAGAAACCGATAAACCGGCATTTACGGACGGACGCTGGCCCTGATAAAATAAATCAGGTTCCAAATAAATTTGACCGTCAGTAATGGAAATAACATTGGTTGGAATATAAGCTGAAACATCGCCGGCTTGAGTTTCAATAATCGGCAAAGCGGTAATGGAACCACCGCCAAAATCAGCATTTAATTTGCAAGAACGTTCCAATAATCTGGAATGAAGATAAAATACGTCGCCAGGATAAGCTTCGCGTCCCGGCGGTCGGCGCAATAATAAAGAAATTTCGCGGTAAGCAACAGCGTGTTTTGACAAATCATCGTAAATAATCAAAACATCTTCGCCTTGATCTAAAAAATATTCAGCCATGGCGCAGCCGGCATAAGGAGCGATATATAATAATGAAGCCGAATTAGAAGCACCGGCCAAAACAATGGTCGTATAACTCATGGCTCCGGCTTCTTCCAATTTAGCTACGATATTGGCAATTTTGGATTCTTTCTGGCCGATTGCCACGTAAATACATTTCATATTCTGGCCTTTTTGATTGATAATAGTATCAATTGCAATGGCTGTTTTTCCGATTTGACGATCGCCGATAATCAATTCTCTCTGTCCGCGGCCGATTGGAATCATGGCATCAATGGCTTTAATGCCGGTCTGAACAGGATCTTTAACCTTAGCGCGGGTAATAACACCCGGGGCGATTTTTTCAACCGGATAAAATTTAGCCGCTTCAATTTTTCCTTTTCCGTCAAGCGGAGCACCCAGTGGATCAACCACGCGGCCGACTAAATTCGGACCAACCGGAACTTCCAAAATTCTTTTAGTGCAAACCACTTCATCGCCTTCTTTAATAACGGCAAATTCACCCAAAATAATAGCTCCGACCAAATTTTCTTCCAAATTTAAAGCCACGCCGACAATTTCTTGTCCGTTTGATTTAAAAATTAAAATTTCCGACATCATCGCATCGGATAATCCTGAAATCAAAGCAATACCGTCAGAAATTTTTAAAACTCGACCGACAGTCTGTTCTTTGGCTTCAGCTTGATAACCGGAAATTCGGCTTTTAAGCTGTTCAATGATGAAATCTTTCGTATTTGACATATTTTTTATAAAATTATTATTTTTATTTATTTATTTATTTCGTTTTTTAAATCCTGCAAAGATTGTTTCAAACTGGCATTGATTACTTTATCTTCATAGCGCAAGACAAGTCCGCCTAAAATATTTTCATCCGTTTTTTCGGTTAAAACTATTTTTTGAGCGCCGGTTTTAAGTTTTAAATATTCCTCTATCTCTTTTTTGGTTTTTTCCGAAATCGCTCGGGCGCCGGTGAATTCAACTGCCAATTCTCCCTGATTTTTGTCCCAAATCTTGGAAAAAGCGGTCAGAATCTCGTCCAAGCGGTTTAAATCCCGATTTTCCATCATAATTTTGGCAAAATTATCCAAAATGACGGCCATTTCAGGCTTGCTTTTGGAAGAAATGGATTGAGCCAAACTCTCGGCATATTGCCGGGCGGAAATTTTCATAACTATTGTTTAATTAAATCTTCAATTATTTTTTTATCTTTAACATCTGTCATTTTTTCTTTAAGAACTTTTTCCACGGCTAAAACCACCAAATCAGCCATTTCTTGTTTTATTTCCTTTAAAGATTCTTCTTTTTCTTGAGCAATTTTGGCTTTCTCGCTTTCAAAAACAGCCGCGACTTCCAATTTTGTTTTTTCAATTAATTTTTGCTTGTTAATTTCAGCCGACTGATTTGCATTTTCAACAATAGCCAAGGCATCTTTTTTGGCGCTGTTTAAAATTTTGGTTTGTTCAAGATTTGTCTCGGCCAATTTTTTTTCAACTTCTTTGGCATCATTCAAGCTTTTCTCAATCGTCACAGTTCTTTCCTGCATTACTTTGGCGATCGGTTTAAAAGCGAATTTATAAAGCACAAAAAAGATAATCGCGAAATTAATCAGCTGGGCCAAGAATAATTTAAAATCAATGTGAAAAATAGAAACTAATGAATCCATATAAAAATTTTAATATAATAATAATTTAACCTCTGCTCCCGAAAAAGGAGCAGTTCGTCAAATTACTATTTAGTACTAGCTGATACTGAAAGCAATAACTAAGGCGTAAATGGCAATAGCTTCGGCAAAAGCGCAGGCCAATAACATTGGCACTAAAATTTTGCTGGAAGCTTCCGGATTGCGGCCGATTGCTTCCATGGCTTTCGCGCCGATGAAACCGATGCCTAAGCCGGGACCGATAGCGCCGATACCAATAGCTAAAGCTTTGGCTAACATTATATTTTCCATAGTGTTATTAATAATTTATATTTTTTTAAATTGACCTTTAATTAATGTTCTTCAGCCGTAGTGGCAATAGATAGATATATTAACACTAAAATTGAAAAAATCAAAGCTTGAATAAAACCAACGATGACTTCCAAGAACATAAACGGCAGAGGCAAACCGAAAGCGAATATGGCCGACATTGAGGCCAGTAATACTTCGCCGGCAAAAATATTTCCGAACAAACGAAAAGACAGGCTGGCAACTTTGGCCAATTCACCCACTATTTCAATTAAACCGACAAAAAATTTAATCGGATTGATAAGCAAAATAGTCGGATCTTTGATAATTTTTTTCGGTATTTCCAATAAAATTTTAAAATTAATGAATTTATTCAGATATTTCCACCAGCCGATAGCCACGACTCCCATAATATGGCTGACTACAACCGCCAACGAAGCTAAAGCCAAAGTGGTATTCAAATCAGCCGTAGCGCCGCGAAAATAAGGAATAAATAATTTATGTCCTCCTTCGGAAACTATTTGGCCGATAGATCCGACTCCGGGCAAAAGACCCATCCAGTTATTGATTAAAACAAAAAAGAAAAAAGATAAAACGAACGGCGCGAAGTGTAAAGTTTTTTTTCGGCTGCCGGTAACTGAATCAAAAATATCAAAAAATGCTTCAAAAACCATTTCTAAAGCATTCTGCAAGCCGCGAGGCACTTGTTTTATTTTTCCCCTTAAAGACCAAACCAAAGCAACAACAAAAATAATCACTACTATCCAAGAATTAATTATGGAATTAGTAATAGGAAAATTACCGACATGAAAAACTTGTTCGGCGTATAAAGTATTTTCGTGCAAAATTTTTTCTCCGGCACTATTAGACATATTATTTACGCTTCTCAATTTTTTTATATTCTTCTAAAGTATTTTTGACCAAAGCAATTATTGAAAAAATAAAAGATAATCCGATGACGATTAAAAACCAGCGCGGCGAACTGTTATATTTTTTATCCAGCCATTTTCCCAATAAAGCTCCCAAAAGAGCCGGAAAAACAATCCAGACCGATAACCGGCTGAATATTTTTATGGATTCCACCCAATATTGTTTGTCTATGAATTTTGCCATAGTTTTTTAAGATATAATCCAGGTTGGCCTTAAATAATAATATTTTTTAAATTTTTGTCAATGGCTTTTCAGTAATTTGGTTGCCTTCTTTTATATCGCTGACAAAACCTCCTAAACCTTCGTATTGTTCTTCTAATTCCGCCAAGAGATTTTGGAGTTCAGTTCTTTCTTCTTCACTGATTTCTGTTTGTAATTTTGCCTTGATTTTTTCAATATCTGATCCTAACTCTTTTGTATATTCGCCCATATCTTGTTCTAATTTTTGAACTTCTTCCGGACTTAATACTTTTTCCGTCGGTTCTATCTCGGATGCAGGTATTTTGGGCAATTCAAATTTTTCCATAAAATTATTATTGTTTTAATTCGTTTAAATTATACCAAATTTAAAAATTTTGTCCAGATAACAAATATAATTATTAAATAACAAAAGCCCGCGAATATTCTGCGGGCTTTTTGAAAATTAATTCTCCGTAATCACTCATACTCATCAATCACAATTATTGTCTGGATCGCCCTCATAAACAAGGGTTTTGGTTCGGGTCCAGAAACAATTTGGAAACCAGGAAGTATTTCACATTTCCAATCCTGTCCATCAGCGGGAATGATTTTATTTAAAACACATTTTATTGCTCCATTCTGATCGCCTTGTTTCCACATTATTATAACCGGCTTCCCTACGATTTTTCCAATATCTCTCGCTTTCCTTTTTTGCCATTGAAAACTTTCTTTCTGCCATTTGCCTATTTGCAGGCATGCCCTTTCTATCCAACTTTGTCTGCAATTTATCTTTCTATTTTCTATACAGAAAGAAAAATGTTTTGAGTTTTTCATTTTCATCTCTCACCTCCTTTATATCATTAATTTAAGCAGATTTTTAGGTTTTTGTCAACCCCGCACCTTTTGACGATGAAATTTTTCAAATGCGAAGCATTATCGTCAAAAGGTGCGGGGTCAACCTCCTCCTATATGGAACAAAAAGAAAAAGGCCTGCAACGATGATATACAGTTGCAGGACCTTTTAAAAACTAAAGCTCTACGATTTTCGTGATTTCTGCTATTGGCAGTAACCCCTCTTTTATATGGTTGATTTTACTGCTAATGAAGTAAAACCATCCTCTGTCAACAAATAGAACTTTCGTGAAAATGCATTTAAATCTTCCCTTATCATTGCTCTGTCTCCAAGAAATTTCAACCAGTTTATCCTTGAATTTTTCAACATCATTGGCTTTATCTCTTTCTAATTTTTCGTATTCTTTTTTCGTCGCATTCAACTGATTGCATATTCTTTGGAGTTTCATTTGCAAGACCTTTGCCCCTTCAGCATCTTTTTTTATTAATCTGGTTCCTTCTTCTTGTATTTCATCCAATTGTTCGTTTATTCTTTCAAACTTTTTTTGCAAAGCATCAATTCTTTTGTTCTCTTTATAGAAAGTCGAAATCTTCTTTTTTTTCTCTTTCATTTTCTCACCTCCTTTTAAAGATAATCTAACAAATTTTTTGATTTTTGTCAACCCCCTCACCTGAACGCTGATAAACACTCAGTCTCGTATTTTTTAAAATTTCTAAGTTTAATTTTGATATAAATTAAAAAATATTTTGAATATAAATAAATAGACTTCGTGTTTGAAAAATACATCAGCGTTTGGTGAGGGGGTCAAGAGCTTTCCACCAGCCAGCAGTTTTATTTAATTATTTATTAGTACTTTCACATTTGGTGTTTGCTACGGCAATCGGAGCTTCAACATCAAAAATTCCGTAAGCGTGATAGTGAACGGTTATTTTCTTTTGATCATCATAAAGCGCTGACATTCCTTGTCCGGAATAAGGAATAATAAGATCTTCGGTTAACGGCGTCTGTGCCACTAATTGTCCGGAGGTTGTCATGTCAAATTTTCCTCCATTTTGAGGCAAAGTAAAAGTTACAGCGCCTTCAAAACGTTGATGTGAGTAAAGTAAGGTGTAATCGGCAACTTCATTGCCTTTCCATTTTTCATCCAAATAACCGCAAAGTTTGGCGTCAATTGAATAAATTGAAGTGCCCTGTTGGACAATTTCTGTTTTGCTGGCAGAAATAGTGTATTCGCGGCGGCAATCAATCATTAACTGATTCAATCTGGCAACTTCTGATTCAGGGCCAATCGCTTGGAGTACTTCTAAAATATTGAGAAAATCTTTTCTTCGCACTTGCATTGGATTTTCTTTGCATCTTTTTTCCAAATCGTCAACTGCGCTCTTGCCGCAGTTCTGCAAAATACCAAAAATTCCTTTCGCGGTTTCACCGTTGCCGACAGCTTGATCATATTCTATCATTCTGGTTGCTCTTCTAAGAAACTGTTGCGAGCAAACTCCCAAGTCGGCAGCACCCGGCAATTCACTTTCAGCTATTGAATCGCCATTTTTACCCCCAAGATCATCGGGCACAAAAGAACTTAAACTGCTGACATTAACAAATAATTTTGAACCATATTCTGATAAATTGGCATCGGTATTATTAATTTTTCCTTTAATACTGTCAATATGAATCACTCCGGCTGTTTTTGGCAAAGTATTTAACACTGCGGCTTGTCCGGTGGAAAATCCTCCTTCGGCCTCATAAGGTTTAAAATCAAAAGTCAAAATAGCATTTTTAGAAAATTTCAATCCTTCCGGTGCAATTAAAACGCCATTGCCAAGCACGGAAGTATAATTTTCAATCGGAACTTCATCCAAAGGCGTAAGCGTAATTTCCGTATCTTGACTTAACGCGCCGGCCGGAACTGTAAGTTTAATCAATGTTCCTTTGGGATCAGTAACACTGACTTCTCCTCCTTCGGCTGCGCTGATTTTTTCAGTTATGGCCCATAAATGAAGTGTTATTGGTGTTTTTGTTTTTAAAACGGAAAAATGCGGAATTTTTTTTCTCCAATCGGATTGAACCGTTGGCTTTACCAAAGCTTGTTTAAAACAAGCTGTTTTGGCATCAAGAGCTGATTTTTTGCCGGTGTTTGACGCTTTTAAAGCAGCGGCAAGGGCATCTTTTTTTATTTTTTTGGCAGCAGCATTGGCGTCATTAAGTTTTTTTAAAGCAGAAATTTTTGCGGCTTTATATGTTTTTAATGCAGTCGCTTTTGTCTTGGCATCTGCTAAAGCGACTTTGTAATCAGCAGCGGCTTTTGCCAAATCGTTTTTATAAGTTTGATTATTCGTTTTTACGGCAGCCGAATAAACGTTATTGGCGGTTTTTACGGCTTGAGTGTAAGTTGTGTTAGCGGTTTTAATTGCCGCATTATAAGTTTTTATGCAAGCACTTTTGGCAACACTACTATCAGTAACGGTCTCGGCACTTGTTAAAAGCGGCACAAAAACAAAAATAATCATAACAACCGCGATTGAAGAAATTAAGGCGACTAAAATTTTTTTCATAAATTTATTAATTTAATTTATAAATAAAAAAGTTTAAAATTGCGGCAAAAGAAACCCAGAGCCAATAAGGAATAAATAAAATTCCGGCAGTTTTATTAATTTTGAAAAATTGAAAAGTCAAAATTCCAATCATCACCCATAAAATTATAATATCAAAAAGTCCGAGCAAAGGGCTTTCCAGTCCGAAGAATAAAATTGACCAAATGGCGTTAAAAAATAAATGAATCCAAAAAAGGCGAAAAACTGTTTTTGTCTTTCTCTCCGCGAGGCCGGCCTGCCAAATAAGAAAAATGGAAATTGCCATTAACAAATAAAGTATAGTCCAGGCCGGACCGAATAACCAATTTGGCGGACTGAAAGAAGGTTTTTGCAAGAATACATACCAATTTGTAATAGCCGGAACGGTAAAAATACTGCCAATGACGCCAACACCTTCGCAGAAAATCAAATAAATTAAGAAACGAATAATATTTCGCTTATTCATATATTTATTATTTATTTTGGTCTTTCCCATATTGCTGTTGATCGTCCACGATGTCTTTTTCTTGCCAGTCGCGCGTCCAATCTTCAATATTAAAAATTTTCATTTTTCCTTCTTTAGTAGAGCATATTACTCTTTTTAAACCAGCATTAATGATCATTTTTTTGCAAATAAAACAAGGCAAACCGTCTGTTTTCTCTCCCTTTTGATTCTCGGCATAAATATACATATCTCCGTTCAAAATAGATACTCCGGCTCGAGCGGCGTTTAAAATACAATTTTGTTCAGCATGTACGCTTCGGCAAAGTTCATATCTTTGGCCATGAGGAATGTTTAATTTATTTCTTAAACATTCATTTCTTTCAAGGCAATCTTTTGTTTGTCTTGGACTGCCCAGATAACCGGTAGCAACAATTTGTTCATCTCTGACAATAATTGCTCCAATTCTAGCGCGAAGACAAGTGCCGCGATTTTTTACTTGCTCAGCAATCATTAAATAGTATTCATCTTTTGTTGGTCTCATAGTTTTAAATTTAATTAATAATAAATTAAAATCAACTTATAATTATTTCTTAATTAATTTTTTTCCGTTTTTATGAAATTGCAGAAAATTTTCTTTGCTGATTATTTTTTTACCCGTTTTCTGCTCCAACTCCAATCTCGCGTTTTTAGCAATGCGGCCGCCTTTAACAGCCGGAATTTTATTTTCTTCCAATCCTTTTGTTTTCATGGTTTCAGCAATCTGACGAGTGGAAAGTTCCGCCAAGGCCGTAAAAACCAGTTCCGCGTCCGACATATGATCGCGCAAATTTTCCGTTTTTAACTTTTTTAATTTTTTATGTTCCTTAACCGATAAATCGCTCCATTCTTGATGGATAATATTTGTCAAAATAGCGTATTCGTCTTGCTCTTTGACTTCGTTATTTTTCCAATAATCAGTTAATTTATTTCTAATTTCCTGCCCCATCATTCTTTGCTGTATCCATTTTTGGCTTCGGCCCATTCTTTGCCAATTCATTCTGCCCCGATTGATTGATTTTTCCGGATCAACAGTTTCTTGAATTCTTTCATAACCCACGCGCGCCAGCCAAAGTTTAAACGGTTCGGCTTTAGGACTCGGGACTGATTGGATAAGGCGCAAAATAACTTCCACATCTGCTGCATCCGTAAGATAAAATTTACCGTCTGCCGCCTCAAATTTCAGTTGGTGACAATTTGACACCGACTCATTTCCTTCTTTTTTAAGCCTTTCTTTAAGCTTATTCCAATATTTTCTGGCAGTTTGATAATCAATTTGTTGAATTAACGCTTGAATAATATCAACCACTGAAAAATACCATTTTTCTTTTTTTTCGTCCCATAACCGGCGGATTTTTTGACCTTCAAAAATTGTGATTTGTTTATTATTTATCATAAATTATTAAATGAAGTTAAATTAATTCTCAAATTTTTTGACTGCTTGGCGGTATTTGCAGAAGTCGCAGTCGGGTCCGGGTTTGGGGAGAATGTCGGAATTAAGGCAGTCTATCGCCTCTTTGATGGTTTTTTCAACCCAAGAATCGTCGCCTTTGTATGGAATAATTTTTATGTCAAATTCCAATTTGCCGTCAAATGCTTCTTTGTCCGCGTCGCCGTTGCAATAAACAAAATAACCGGTTGAAGATACTTTAAAACCATTTTGCCTGAATAACCATTGATATATTTCCATCTGTCGTTTATAACCAATCTGCCATTCGGCGTCCAAATTAACCTCGTCGCTTTTTGAAGTGGCTTTATAATCAACAATCAAATATTCGCCTTTTGGATTTACCCAAACATCGTCTACGCCGCCGGTAATCATTATATTTGTGCCCGGTATTTGATAAGTTATGCCGGCACGCAAAGAATCTCGCCACTCTTCCATTTTTTTATGAATCAAGGGCACTGCGTCCACGCCATATTCGGTCATTAAAGGATGCGCCACGCCTTTGGCTCGATGAATATCAAATTCTTTTTTTAAAAGTTTATCCACGGCGGAATTTAAAGAAAACGGAAATCCGGGCGGCTGGCCGACGCCAAGCCGACGATCCAAATAAAAACACCTCGGACATTTTATGAATAAATCAATCTTCGACCGACTTAAACGAAATATTCCCGTTGAAATGGGGTTATAAAGATTTCTTGTTCTGTTTGGGTTATAATATTCAGACATATTTATTTTTTAATTTATCCTGAGTTTATCGAAGGATTATTTTATATTCTCATATTCTCAAGAATGTGAGAATGTTTTTTAATTATAAGGAGTTTTTTGACTGTTTTACTGATAACTTCGTATTTGTTTCTGAAAATATCAAGCGCTAGAATCGCTTTTTTAAAATCTCTTTGCCGATAGATTCGACTTATTTCACGTTATTACAATTATACTAGACAGCACAATGTTACTGAATTATTAAAACAGTTTTATAAAAATGGTGATTTTTTAAACCCTTGCTCCATTTTTTTTATCCAATTATTTGCGATACTTTCAATTTTTTGAACCTCTACATATAACGCGCTCAGGTCAAAATCTTCGTCAACAAAAGTAAATGTATGATTATTTGGATCATAGTGACTTACAAAAATCATATTAGAAATTTGAATCGCTGATTTTGGACCAATATTATACGTCCCGATATTAGCACCAGTGGCAAATTTTCCAATCCATCGTTGCATTCTTTGGTCAAAATGCTCTAAGTGATTACGAAATCTTCTCTGATGGATTATCGAGTCATCACTGATGCCTAAAACGAAACCAATAGATTTTACAAAACTTTCCCTGTCATTTGCTTTTAGCATCTTTGAAATCATTGCACAATGAGATAGAAACGAATGAATAGATGAAAATACAGCGTCATTAATATTAGCTGCTTTCTGGTCTATATGAGAATACGAGATTTCTGCAAAATGAGCTTGTGTTATTACCTCGCGGATAGACATTTCGACCCATAAATCTTTTTTAGTTTTCTTGATCATATTATTTTGTATATTTTTTACTTGAAACAAATATCGTATATTTTATCTCCGAGATCTTTCCAATGACTTGATTTATATGGCGTAAAATCAATCCCTTTTTTAAGTTTTTTAAAACCCTTATCATAATAAAGAAAATCGCCACGTTTATTATTTTCTATTAAAACTCTCATGCAGTGAATCAATCCTGTAATTGTTGTGGCAGTTAGTACTCGACTTACTTTTTGATTCGTAGTCCACATATCTGTTGAAATATTTTTTTTAAAAGCTTTTAAAAAAATATTTATTTCATCGGCACAAAATTGCACATACTGTCCTAATAATTTTACATCTTTACCCTTGAGAAGATTTTCTTTCTCACGATTATCCCATATGCTATAAAACGAGTCATTACCGAGAAACTTAACAACGTGTCGCATACCATAAGAAACAATTGAAGTAGTTTTTAATTTTCCCTTATCAAAGAAGTGCTGCTCTAATACTTTATCCATTGGATCACGTTTAGCTATCTCATTAACTACCATTTTTGCAATAGATATCTCGTTGAATGGACTAACGATAGTGCTAATCACATGGCGAAGTGCAGCGTTAGTTCTTGTTTGTTTGTCATTGATCTCCAGAAATAATTTGGCTTCAAAACCGACCCGATCATCATCGGTCATGCTTTCGGGAAATATAATCCCTGTAACAAGAAGGTGTTGTTTATATCTCATCCCGCTAATTATCGACTCATAATTATCATTACCTTCATGATAAGAAAAAACTCTATGCTGTCCATCAATAATTCCAATATTCCCTGCTTTCTGTGGAATTTGAATTTTGACCGGGTACTTTATTCCTGCACTAGTACTGATAGTCGATCCTATTGTATCGTCGTTATTAATATTAGTAATCTTTACATCATTAGGTAGAGTAACGATAACATTATTTATAAAAACCCGTCCTTCTTCAGTAAGGTACTTCCGCATACTCATTATCTTTTTAGTGATTAATATTCGCTGATAAACAAAATCATTGTCTAGCCAACCATCTTTTCTTAAAACATATGATTGTCGAAGTAATGTCTCAGGATCAATAAGAAATGAAACAAGCTGGTAACCAGTTGGAAAGCCACTGGGTGTCTCTGGTAAAATTAATCCAGTATAATCAATATTTAGCATACCACTTTTTTGCGATCCTATCTTCTCGTGATCAATACTCAAAAACTTAAATATTTCAAACCGAGCTGATTTCTTAATTGTTTTTGAAAGACTCAAAAAGTAACATAATACTTTTTGATCCATAAATTTAAGTAATGAATACCTTTGTTGGTAAGTGGAATCTACTTCATAAAGAGAAATATATAAAAAAGCAAGATGAATATCAGAATCATTAAAACTATTAGCGGGACTGTTTTTATAAGCAGGAATATTTGTTTTTAAAAAATTAATAAAATCACTTTTATGATCATTACATTGTTTAAAAAATTCAGCCTTTTTACGTAAATGGTCTCCTTTCTTTTCCTTAACAATTGTGTCTTCTACAATCACAACAATATTTTCGAAAATAAAAACATTATCCAAATCACTTTTTTGTCCCTTTATGTCAACTTCTATATCTTCTTGTGGCACAAGTACAAATCCAGTATTACCAAAGATTAGTCGAATATCTTTCCTAAGCTTCTTTTTAAGACGAAGTTGCTCTTTTTCTCCTATATTTAATTTTTTATTATTTTTAGTCACATTCATATATTAAAGCATTTTTATTCTCTTGCGTCCGAAATCTACGAATTTTTGATTAAGTTCAACGCCTAGAGAATTTCTTTTATGTTTACCTGCAGCTATAGACGCAGTAAAAGTGCCAGCAAAAGGATCAAAAATCGTATCTCCTTCATTGCTACTCACTTTAACGAATAACTCAAGTAACCCTAGTGGCAACTGACAAGGATGATCTTTTTTCTTTAATTCCTCTGGTTTCATCGAATGAAATTTTCCATTGAGATTTCGAAAACGATCCTTTGAATTATTTTTAAGTAGGTCTATATCCAATACATCTATTAATCCTTTTTGTAATTCAGCTAAATCAAGGAGCCCTAATAAATCGTAAGATGTTCTCCCTTTATAGCCCATCTCAAGGCGTTTTTTAATTACTGGAGCTGTAGGATTTTTATAATGTTGAATTAAATTTTCTCTATTAAAAATATAGTTATCAGATTTTGTAAAAAACAAAATAGATCTTTGACTTCTTGTAAAATTCTTTTTTGAATGGCCAATATTTGTAGGATAATGCCAAGTAATCCACCTACGAAATTTTAGTTCTAATTCATCCTCTAAAAATGGTAAAATACGAGCATTAATTTCTGGATAGCTAATTAAATAAAAACTTCCTTGATTATTTAGTATTCTTGAAATATCTCCTAATTTTTCTTTTAACCAAATGTAATACTCTGCCCAAGATTTCGAGTCATTAAATCTTCCATAATCTAATCCTTTATTGTATGGTGGATCAGTAATAATAAGATCAACACTTCCTGTTGGTATATTTTTGATTATTTCTTCACAGTCGCCCTTAATTAAAATATGTTTAGTATTTTTACTGTTAACAATTTCAGGGTTAAGATTTCCATTTTTTAAAGAATATAAAATTTTATTTAATTTAGTATTCATAACAAGCGTAAATTTTATTTTTATAATCCAGCTATAAGTGATATATCTTTATTATATCACAATTTTTTATTTTTCAATTAATTTTTTATCACCATCGCCAACCAATATATTTATAAATTATTTTTATTTAATATAATCTCTCTCTTTTAAACTAACGAAATTATTTTGGGTAACAATTATATGATCTGCAACTGCGATTCCTAAAATTTTACCTGACTCTACTAATCGTCTCGTTGTAACAATATCGTCTTCTGACGGCGACGGATCACCGGAGGGATGGTTATGAGCGAGAATAACATGAGATGAATTATTTAAAATTGCTTTTTTAAACACCTCACGAGGATGCACAAGACTAGCGTTTAATGTTCCAATAGAAACATCATCTACAATTAAATTATTACGAGTATCAAGACAAATAATTACAAAATGCTCTTTTTTCTCCCTTCCAATCCTTTCTTTTAAGTATTCAAATATTAATTGTGGCGAATTAAGTAATATATTGGGAGAAATTTTTTCTTTGGCATAGCGCTCAGATATCGCTTGAAATAATTTAATACCGAATGCATTTGATGATCCAATCCCTTTAATTTGTTGTAATTCTTCAAGTGTTGAATCTAATACTCCTGTTAATCCTTTAAACTTCGCAACTGCCTCTTTTGCTGGTTGCTTACAATCTTTTCTAGGTGTACCAAGCGTTAAAAGTAATTCAATAATTTCGTAGTCAAGAAACCCATCAAGTCCGGATTGTAAGAATCTTTCTCTTAGTCTTTTTCTATGGCCTTCGCCTATATGTTTTTGGATTTCTTGTTTTTCCATAGACTAATTCATATCTGTATTTATAGAAGCACCATCTGGAATATCGCTATAGATTTTGCTTTTTTTAGCGTTTAACTTCAAATTATTTCGAAAGTACTCTTGTGTCTCTGGGTCAGTACAATATATATAACAACCTTTCATGCCACGAGTCATAAGTGTGCGATAAGTATTTTTTATAATCATATCCGCTATTTTTTTTGACTCTTTTGGATTTTCTTTAAGCTTATTTTTTATTCCTTTAAATGACAGGTCTGAACTAGCACGCTTTATTGCATCTGTAATAATTTTTCCATTTCTAACAACCATATCTGGACCAATTATTACGCCAACATAATCTAATTCCAATCCTTGAGATGTGTGGATACAGCCAACTTCGCTTACAGAATCAGGATGGATTAGCCACGATTGACCATGTGAATTTAAATTCCATGTTGCTTCATAATCGCCAATCACAATATCCTTTAGTCTGGGATTTCTCTTACTTATCCATTTCCAACAATAACCGGCTAATAATCTTGATTTATTATTATTTTTATTAAGATCAATTATTTTTTTATGCAACATCGACGGATTATCTATAACCTTAAAATCATATTTAATATCCTCGAAAGTTTCATTAGCTGTTTCTCTAATCTGTAATAAATTATCGAGCCACGATAAATAACCATCTGACCCACTACATCTAAATTGGGAAGCCAATTCTAATGTCGTAACTTTTGCGCCTAAAATCTTGGCCCATTCAATAATTTCTGATTTTCTACCTATATCTTTTAAAGTAACTCTTTGGTCTTCGTCAATAAAAAAAACGCTTAATTTGGCAGCATTGATTAATTCTTTAACCTGATTTTCTCCTAAATGACTGAAAAGGCCTGATTTCGCATTAAGTCTATGAGCCTCATCAATTATTAATGAATCAAAAGTATTGGGTTCAATATCATAAAATGACCCCGAAGAACTAAAAAGGTTTGAAATTCTAGTTTTAGTAAATTTTCCAGAAAGTTTTACTTGATAAACTTCCCTCGGCGCAGAATTTTTTGTAACATATTGAGTAACACCTCCTCGTTTAGTTATTTCCGTAAGTAAATTTATCGCTACTACCGATTTGCCTGTACCTGGACCACCTTCAACAATTAAAACATTTTTGTTTATTTCAGTAGATTCTCTCGCAAGTTTTAGTGCTGTTTCATAAACAAGTTTCTGGTCATCTATTAATGTAAATTCTTGATTTCCTTGAAGCATTGAAGCGAGACTATCGGCAAGAGCTTTTGATGGTCTAATTTTTCCATGCTCAATTGCATAAAGCACATCTCCTTTGTCTCCATATTTAACAAATTTTTTAATAAAATTTTGTAATTTTACTGCATCTGGCTTTAAAAATAAGGGAGCCTTGTTAGTATATTCTTTATAAAAATCGTTAGTTAAGATATTGTCTGGTTCATAGTTATGTAAATATGCACACGGCACCAAAGAAATATCTTGATCTTGTACATTGGCATTATAATCTTCTAATAATGTTGCATATGACCAAACTTGGTATGATGGGTGGTTAACTTCTCCAAAAAAATTAGTGTTAACAATTCCATCCTTATCAGTCATAGAAATACCTTCGCTCCATTGTTTAAGCTCAATAAGAATTGCTGTTCTTTTTTTCTCAATACCTGTTCCTGTTAAAATAAAATCAATTCTTTTTGATGTTTGCGGAATTTTATATTCAATCGCCACGCCAACGTCATCTGGAATCTCTAAATCTGATATTACGGTACTCATATAACGCATAGAGTTTTGCCAGGATGCAACTTCTGATTTACCCGTTGAATGACCCATTTCTCGAACAAAGGATGATAAAATTCTTTTTTCAATCTGATTATTCAAAACATCAATCATAAAATCTTTTTTGGTTGCTGAGTATACAATCATAATTTTTTTAATTCTGTATATTTCTTGGCATTTCCTTTAGCTTTTTCGACCGGATATTTTTCTTCATTTTTCTTTTGTTTTTTTTCTAAAGCATTTAAAATATCAATCTCTAAATCATGACTCATTAATAAAACCCAATAAAGAACATCTGCTAGTTCTTCAGCAACATGTTCCTTGTCAGTTTTGAGATATTTTTCCATTTCTTCGTTATTTTTCCATTGAAAATGTTCCATAACTTCTGCGGATTCTAAAACCAAAGAAAGTGCTAAATCCTTAGGATTATGAAATTGTTTCCAATCTCTTGCATCTCTGAATTTAATAATTTTTTTAGTCAAAAGTTTAAATTTATCCATATTTATTTTTTTATTTCTAATATTAATCCCCTGTTTTGAATATTTTTCCGTGGCCGGGGATGATATAATCCACGAGTTTTAGAATCTTTTTTCTACTTTCCAGGAGCTGTTTTTCGTTTTTTACGTAAGGGTCTTTGTGTTTTAGCAGGCTTTGTTTGTCTGTTTTTTGCTTTTCTTCGTCCGCCCACCAGAAAACATCGCCGACAATGGCCACTTTTCCGAATTCTTTTGTTTGGATCAAGAGCGAACAATGAAATATACTGTGTCCGGGCGTTTTTATAATTTTAATCTCAGTTCCGGGAATTTTGCCTTTATGACTCGTGATTTTTCCGTCCCATGAATACATATCATCCGCGTCCATAACTTTGGCTTTTTCAAAAATTCCGGCCAAAAGACAATGGTCTGAATGATCATGCGTTAAAACTACATAATTTATATCCGAAACAGTCAGGCCTTGTTTTTTCAAAGACGTTAATAATAATTTTCTGTTCATTCCCGGGTCAACGATTATGTTTAATCCGTTTTCTTGAATCAAAGTGGTTGTTGACGAAGCGAATTCTTGTCCGTTCTTTTCTTTGACAAAACCTTGAATTAAAACTTTAATTTTTGGCATTTTGTTTTATTTAGCAATAAGATTTAAAATTAAAGCTATGACCTTGTCTTTATCTTTCGGGTCGCTGCTCGCGACAAGAATCGTAAGCGCCGTGAGCGCAGAAGGAGTGAGTTTGGATACATTCAAAATATTGGCTTGCTTTAAAAACCAGACAAAAGCAAATGCTCCGCTTCTTTTATTTCCATCAGTAAAGGGATGATTTTTAACCATAAAATACAACAGATGCGCCGCTTTTTCTTCCGCGCTTTCGTACAGTTCTTTGCCTCCGAAAGATTGCATCACATTCCCGACAATTCCGGCCACAGATCCCCTGCTTCTCTCCATGCCAAAAATATCAGTCGCTTCCGATTTGCGAATAAGCTCTGTTTTTAATTCAGTAAGGCTGTCAATAATTTTATCGGCCGTTAATTCAACTTTCTTTTTTGTCAGTTTTCCTTTTGGCAGAGAATCTTTGTCATAGGCGTTAAGCGACAGCCAAGTATCGGCAAAAAGCGAAACAAGCTCAACTGCGTCTCTTGCTTCCATTGCCGGCCCGGCAGGCAAAAGTTTTTTAATATCTTGCACGACAGTTAAAAACTGCTGGTAATTTTTCGCAATGCGATTTTTATTCACGGCAAAACCATCCACGATATAGCTTCGCAACGTTTTGGTCGCCCACTGGCGAAAAGATGTTGCTTTTTTACTGTTAACTCGGTAACCAACAGACAAAATCATATCAAGATTGTAATGTTTTATATCTCTGTCTATTTCTCTTTTGCCTTCTTTTTGAACTATCCGGAAATTCCGGACAGTTGCCTCTTTGTTTAGTTCTTTGGTTTTAAGAATATTTTGAATATGTTCATTAATGGTTCGTACATTAACCTCAAAAGCTTCAGCTATTTGCGCTTGCGTAGCCCATATTGTTTCGCGCGTAAAATCGCCCCGAAGCTCAATTGCACCGGATTTTGCCTGATAAATGACTATGTTTTTATTTATTTCTTTTTTACGCATAGAAATTATATCTTTAGATATTTGCCTTCGGTGATAATATTAATTTTTCCATTTTTAATTTTGAGCGCGGATTGGTCATCAAGGGCGTAGATGGGTTCTTTTAATCCTTTTTTCATTTCGAGTAAAAATTTCTTGCGGACTTTTGGAAAATGCGGAGAATTGAGATGCGGACGGAAATAAAAATTAAAAAACCCGAGACCTTTTTCATCGGGTTTTCCTTTTAAATCTTCGTAATAAAGGCGTTTAGCTGAGCTAAAAGAGAGATCTTTAGTGGTAACCATACTACCAGCGCTGATTCCGACGTAAACTTTAGTTTTCAAAAGCTTGGGCAAAATTTTCGCCAAACCGGATTTTTTCAGCCAATACATCAAATGAAACACATTTCCTCCGGAAAAAAACAGAACATCGGCATCTTCAAGCCGCGGCAGCCAATTTTCTTTCGGCAAAGCGGAAATATCAACAATATCAATGCTTTTAAAATTTTGCTTTTTAATATTGTATAAATCATTAATCAGCCAAGTTTTATCGTCTTGAATGGGATTGGCCGCGGTGGGAATAAAAGCAATGGTTATGTCTTTGGCCTTTTTATTGACTAATTCCAATAAAGCTTTGGCAATTGATTTGTTTGTAAGTCCTGATGAAGTAAGTAGAAATTTCACCCCGTTAGAAATATTATCTTTTTTTGTAACCATAGTTATTCGTTTATTGTCCCGTTAAAATCTATGATTTCTAACGGGGTAAATATTTATTGATTATTTTATACTCTTATTCTACCAAAAAATTAAGCAAATGGCAATATAAAAAAATTCGGGGATGGCCAATTGTATGACCATCCCCTTTTCTATTGTTCTAATCTCTGTCTTGCTTATCTAACTCCTTTTGGAGTATTTCTTTATACTTTCTCAAATCGTATTGAAATAATCTGCAAATTTTAAAAACCGGTTTAGGTCCTATGTACCATGACTGACAATACCATCTGCCCTTATAAAGTTTTTTTTCTATAGGAAAATGCGCGCCCTTACAAACCTGACAAAAACCCTTTTCCTGAAAATTCGGCAATGATATTTTTACTTTCTCAATAATCTCAAGAAAGCCCTTAAGATCAAAACCCTTTATCACAATTCACCCCCTTTTTTTTTCAAATTTCTATTATTTTAAAATTTTTACTTTTATAATTTAACAAATTTTTTAGTTTTTGTCAACCCCGCACCTTTTATTGATTAAAGCCAATTTTTTGGTTCTATCCCAGGTTTTTATTTCAGCTTCACGCTTTCTCGCTTCTTTCAAGGTTTTGTAAATTTCCGAATATTTCAAGATTACCGGACGGCGCAATTTCGTGTAATGAGCGCCGCATTTGGAATTATTGTGTTGTTTTAAGCGTTTTTCGAGGTTATTGGTTGCTCCGGCATATAGAGATTTATCCGCGCATTCAAGGATGTAAACAAAATACGACATATTAAGATTCAGATATTGTTACTGTTTCCATTATGACATGAGAAAGCGGACGATCGTCTGAATCTTTTCTCACCTTGGCAATCGCGTCAACCACTTCTTGTCCGGAAATTACTTTTCCAAAAATTGTATATAAATTCGGCAAAGGATAATCGGCAACCATAATAAAAAATTGACTGCCATTGGTATTTGGTCCGGCGTTAGCCATAGCCACGACACCCTTCTTATAACCTTGCTTGTAGGAATCGGTTTGAGGATCAAGTTCATCAGCAAATTGATATCCGGGTCCGCCCATTCCAGTTCCGTCAGGATCCCCTCCTTGAATCATAAATCCGTCTATAACCCGATGAAAAATCACTTTGTCGTAAAATCCTTTTTGAGCAAGGGTAAGAAAATTACTAACCGCTCTTGGCGCATCAGCGTCATAAGTGGCGAAACGAATTTCGCCCATATTTGTTTTAATGGTTACAATGTGATTCATATTTTTTATTTTAGAATTATTAAGTTAAAATTTATTTACCCATGCCTTTCATCCATCCGAACGTCTGTTGGAAATTTTTGAAAATCAATTCGGTCACGGTCAATCTTTTTTGAGGGGTCAATAAAGTATTGGTTTTTGATTCTGTTTTGTTTCCGGAAGAATCCTCGGAAATGACTTTGAATCTGTAAATTGAACCGGGTTTGAATGAAGTGATGACAACCAAGTGTTCTTGCCTTAAACTGATGTCTTTGGACATTTGAACAATCGGGGCATCATTGGCAAATCCAACCTGGTATTCAACCTGCGAGTTTGAAGGTTCGTCAGTGTTCCAAGTGATAATGGTTTGGACTTCATCGCCTCTTGATGACAAAGCAACCGATGTTCTGATTTGAGCGATTATTGGCGCGTTCTTATCTTTGGTAGTGGTGAAGTTCGGAATTAAGAAAGAATAATTATTTCCTTCCAAATCTTTTCCTTCAAGTGAAACATTAAAAGTCGTGCCCGGTTCAAGATTCTTGACTGTGATCTCATGAGTAATACTGGAATCAGATTTACTAATCATTTGAACTTCATTTGGAGATAATTTGTTGTTGCGATACGGGATATATTTGACCTGCGAATCAGTCGGAATATTTGTCTGCCAAACAAAAGTGGCAGCTCGTTCAGAAATATTTTTAATTGAAAAATTTGTCACTTCAGGCAATTGCGAAGTAGTGGTAAAAGTATATTGTTTAGATCTTGTTTCAGAACCAAGCAAGCTCTTGGAACGAATTTGGAAAAAATAATCAGTTGAAGGGGTTAAATTAATAATATTGACATTATGCATTAACTCATATTCGCTTGATTGACCGACAACTTGCGAATACGGTTCAGGTTTAGTTTTATCAAAATCGGCAACTTTGGCAATAGCGACAACACTGTTTGCTTTTCTGTCAGTCGTCCATTTGATTTTTGCTTCAGTGGCTGATATTTCAATACCAGGAGAACCCTCTAACATCGGGCCGGGAAAAAATCCTTTAAAAGCGCTTGTAATTTCGGTAAATCCATTTTCAGCCGCAGACAAAGAAATAGTGCTGGAAATTTTCTTAATCATTTCCACGGCTGTCATAAATGTTTCTTGAGAAACTTTTTGTTCTTCAATCTTTTTTATCTCTTGCGCTTTTTCTTCCGGAGTTTTTTCCGCTTCCGGTTCTGCGATTTCTTCAGTTTCTGTTACTTCCGGAACAGTTGGAATTGCCGAACTTCCCAAAGTTGTAAAAATCAAATCAGAACCTTGTTTAAGATTACCTGAAGCATCTTGGGATAAAACTTTATAATGATAAACAGTGCCTTTTATTAAATCAGAAAGAATAATTTGATGAGAAGTGGTAAAAGACGACAAAACGGCATGTTGAGAATCAGTATAAGTTGAAGTTAAACCATAATCAATCAAACCGGTGGCTTTTTCATCAGTCGCCCAAGTGACAGTGGCTGAATTCTCAGTAATCTTAGAAGCTGCAACATTACTGATCATAGGAGCTGTTTCATCTCTAACTACTGTTCCGCCCCCACCGGCATTAATCACCCTTACTTCTTGGGTAACAAATTGAGGAGTAAAAGTATAATCCTGGCTAGTTGTTTCCAAATCAGCGGCATTTTTTGATTTAACTCTATAATGATAAAGTTGATTAGAAGTTAAATCAGTTAAGCGAACCACATGTTCAACTGTTAAGGTTGAATTTAAAGTATTTGAAGTTCCATAAGCAGTGGTTGAACCATACTCAACTTGAGAAGTGGTTAAATCGTCGGTTTTCCAAGTGATTGTACAAAGCGTTTCGGTAGGATAAGAATTAACTTCGGAAATAACCGGAACGGTCGTATCAGGCGCCTCGGGTTCTTCGGTGGTGATAAAACTGTAATCAATTGAGGTTGATTCGTTGTTATTCGCGTCTTTAGATTTAACCCTGAAATGATAAGTTCGGTCATTGGTTAAATCTGTTAAATGAATAACATGCTGAATGGTTAATTTAGAATCAAGGTCTGTTTCCGTGCCATAATCGGTAGTGGTTCCATACTCCAATTGGCTGGTTGATAATTCGTCGGTTTCCCAAGTAATCGTGGAAGTATAAGCAGTGGCGGATGAATTAACCAAAGAAATTACCGGATCAATTTGATCGTCAGCGGTGGTAAAATAATAATAAGCACCTTGATTATTATCTTTAGCTGTATTTGCTGAACCATCGGTTGATTCAACGTAAAAATAATAAATTACATTCGGATAAAGTCCGGTTAAATTTATAACATGAACAGTGTTTAGGGTTTCATCTGTTTCTTGTTGAGGATTGCTTAAATTTGAAGTAGTGGAATAAACCACTTTGGAATCAGAAGCCGTATCGGTAAGCCATCTGACGGTAACTTTTTCGTTTACGACAGAAGAAATAATAACATTGGAAATAATTGATCCGGCTTTGGTAGAAAATGAATAATTATCAGATTTGGTTGTTTCATTTTCAGCCGCGTCTTCTGATTTAACTCGAAAATAATAAGTAGTATCTTTAGATAATCCGGTTAAAACAACCGAATGACTCGTGACCATTGAAGAGGAATTTTTACTTGAAGAATAAACTCCTTGAGTGGCAGAATATTCCACTGTGGAATCGGATAATTCATCAGTTGTCCAAGTAATGGTTGCTTGATTTGTAAAAATAGAAGTGCTCGGCACTTCAGGAATTGAAATAGTCGGACCAGTTAAATCACCTTCGCGAGTCGGAGTAAATGTATAATCAGCGGAAACGCTTTCATTATTGTTCGCGTCTTTTGAATAAACGCGGAAATGATAAGTTGAACCGACAGTCAAACCGCTTAATTTAATAACATGATCAATAGTAAGGTCAGTTGTTGTTACTGAAGACGGACTTAAAGTGCCGTAAGCATCAGTCAAGCCGTATTCCACTTGACTGGTTGATAATTCGTCGGTTTCCCAGGTAATCGTGGAAGTGTAGGCCGTAATGGATGCGGAAACTTCATTGATAATCGGCGGAGTAAAATCATACGTAGTATTGAAAAAATAATAATCAGAAGCATTATCGTTAATGCCGAGATTCGTGGAAATGTCATAAGATTTAACATAAAAATAATAGCGAGTACCGGGTGTTAGAGAAGAAATTTCCACTGAATGTTCATAAAAATCTTCACTGTTCGGGCTACTGACTCTGGTTTCAGTACCGTGCGTTGTGGAACCGGAAAGATTTGAGCTGGTGGAATAGACCACGTAAGAATTTGAAGAAGTGTCGGTTAACCAAGTAATTCTGGCCGTACTATTATTAATTTGAGAAACTGAAACATTTGTTAAAGTCGGACCAGGAAGTGTCGTAAAAGTATAATAATCGTCAGAATTATCATCAATAGTTTCATTACTGCTTGGATCTTCTGATTTTACCAAAAAATAATACGGAGTATTTTGAGTCAAGCCGTTTAAAGTAAGTGAATGCGATGTTCCCATTGTCGGAAGATTGACATATGTAAAAGTTTCCAAAACTTCAGATGTAGAATAACCGACAGTTGAATCCGAGAATTCATCAGTCGTCCAAGTAATGGTCGCTTGAGAAGTGTAGACATCAGTAGAAGTAACATTGGAAACAGTTGGTGCCGTGATATCAGTGCCTCCCCCGCCTTCGCCGGAATCTTGAATGCCATTTGCTTTTCCGGTAATAGCATTAGATCTGAAAGAAATATTATTTAAAGAATCGTAAGCGACAATTTTATAATAATGAAGAACATTATAATCCGGTGTAGTATCTGTATAGAAATTGGTTGTCTTAACATTAACCGTGCCGACTTCCACGAAATCCGCATCATTAGTGGTAGTTGAACGTAAAATTGAATATTTAGAAAAAGTTCCTTGTGGTGGATCGTCTATTACTTCCCAAGCAATAAAAAGCCGATATTCATTCGGAACAATTCTGACATTTGAGGTGTCTTGAGTCATAATACATTCCGGAGTTTGAGGCGTGGTGACCGAAGCGGTGGCGGAAACGTTCCCCTTATCGTCTTTAAATTTAACATAAACAGTATCAGGATTGTCGACTAAAGTAATTGTTGACGCGGTATTGTATGTTTGATATGAAGCGCCGGAAAAACCGCTGTCCAAAGAAATCATCATATAACCTTTGACGCCGGATTGCATTGTGCTGTCTGTTGCCGACAAAGTCAAGGTTGCCGCGTTTAAACCATATTGAGTTAAAGCATTTACTTTAATACTCGGGCTGGCAGGGTTCACGGTATCCAATTCAAAAGTTGAAGATTCCAAAGTAGCGGTGTTGTAAACCAATTCAAGATCATTGGCTGTTACTCTTATTTTCATTCCATTGGCAGTATATTGATTATTGTAATCTGTTTTCGGATCCCAAGTGCCGGTGTAAGTTGTCCAATCAGTTTGAGGACTGGTGGCGATATTTTTTACTCCTTCGCCAACAGTAGTGGTCGCTTCTTGCCATTCATCTCCATCCCAATATTGAAAAGAAATTGTTACTTTTCCTTGATGAGCCTCTTCTCCATCATTGGTGTCTATGTCGCGAACTTGATATGAAATATTTACCAAACCATCCGCGCCTTGTGAGGCGGTTAAAGTTTGAAGTTCGGGCGCATCATTTACCGAGTAATTAACGGCCAAATTATCCAATTCCACTTCTTGAGTTCCATCTGAAATTAAAAATGATTTAAAATAAAATGTGCCCGCAACTCCCGGATGAATATCAGAGTGAAATGTATTGCAATTTGTATTAATTATTGAAGACGTATTTGTTTGAGCCACTCCAGTCGCACTTTCCCAATCGCCCGAAACTTCATTATACCAATACCAATCCGTGCCATTATTTGAAATCTGATACTTAACACTACCCGTATTGCCGCCTCCTAAAGTTTCAGAAAAAGTTGTAAGTCCTCCGTAAGTGACGCCCGTATTATTGACTATGGTCGGATTGTCAGAAGGATATGTAGTATAAATTATTTTACTGACGCCGGAAGCATCTGTGCCGGCAATAACTTTCAATGATGAATCAATATCTATTGAGCTGATATTGTTACTGAGAAGAACCGGACTGACGGCTCGTGAATAAAGCGCGTTACTGCTTAAATCAACAATACTTAATGCGCCTCCTGCTGCTCCGTCATTAGTGCCAACATACATATATGAAGAATCAATTTTAACGGATTTACAATCTCCGCTTGAACCGGCTAAAACCGCATAATCTCCACCGCCTCCAGATTCAGTATATTTTTTAACTCCTGAAATGGAACTGAGCGTTTGCGAACCAGCGGCAATATTCGCTTTGGTAATTTTAGTTATATTATCAGCCGTAGCAACATAGAGATCATTGGTATTAGAATTAATTTCTCTGACAGTTCCGGCCAATCCCGTTATAGTTGAATCAGCCGTAAAATTGGAAGTGTAAGTGGCTTCTTTATATAAAGTAGTGCCGGAAGAATAATATAAATTATTAGCCGAATCAAAATAAACGCTGGTCATAGCGCCGGTTTCCGAAGAATTAGTTACGCTGTTATCCGTTTCATTAATAACCGAAGCTCCGCCGGCGGTGGATACAACTGTATAAATTTTATTTGAAATTTCTTTAGTAAATATATTATTTGACGAGCTGTTTATAATCGGACCGGACGGACCGGTAGCATAAGTTAAAGCAGTGTGCCTTGAAAGTATAGGTTTAATCGTATCAAGAGAACTTTGATAATCATTTGTAGAATTATGATATTTTACCCTGTCTCTGAGTAAATCTATAATTGTCGTTTGCGCGTCTGAAGCTAAATAAATTTCACCCTTATAAGCATAAACGGCATTATGATTTGAAACGGGAACAGCATAATTGGTTCCTTCTGCCAATTTCATCCATAAACTATTATCAGAAGCATCAACAATATCCAATCCACCGTCATTGGCCATTAAATATGCTTTTTCCGGAAATGCAGAAGTAGCACTTCTGTTAGTATTGCCCGCGTTAGTCAAAGTTGTTGCACCCGAATTTACTCTGAAATTATCCACTTCAAATTTAACCGCCACGTTTGATGTTTTTTCGCCGTATAAATATACATAAACATTACCCGTAAATCCGCCAGCATTGTCATTTTGATTAACCCAGGCGCTGCCATTCCAATAATAACAAATAATATTTGCGCCAATACGGGTAACTCTGAATTTTCCGGAAGTATCCGATACTGTCGTCCATAAAGCATCATCCACTCCACCTATTTTAATTCTGGACCAATAGCCCTGACCTCCGGTATCACGGTTTCTTTGAAGAAGAATATTATTATTATCATCTTTTTGAATAACCAATCTGAGTGTTTGAGATCCTGAACCGGGCGCGGTCCAAGTTGCCAAATTAAAATCAAATTGAACATCAAAATCGTCGGTAAAAACCCATCTATCCGAAGAAATTAAAAAACTGGTAGCGGAAGTTCCGGCGCCATAATCCCAAATCAATTTACCGTTTTGACTTAGAATATTACTTGCGTCATATTCAGTCCAGCGATTAGTATCAATTGTTGTTCCATTAAATTCATCGGTTGGATCAGTCGGCTCATTATACCAAGAACTCATTCTGGAAAGAGGGTGGGTTCGCCAACTTTCTTCAGTGGCAAATGTCGTCGCGCCAGAATTTAATTTAAAATTATCTATTTCAAATTTAACCGCCACGTTTGATGTTTTTTCGCCGTGTATATACAAGTAAGTAGTGCCTGTAAATCCGCCAGCATTGTCATTTTGATTAACCCAGGCAGTGCCATTCCAATAATAGCAAGTAATAGTTGTACCTAAACGAGCAACCCTAAATTTTCCAGAAGCATCAGTGGCGCTTGTTGTTGCACTATCTTCCACTCCTCCAATTTTAATTCTAGACCAATAAGTGTTGGCGGCGGAATTTCTGTCTCGCTGAAAAAGAATTTCATTATCCCCGTCTTTATAAATAACCACTCTAAGCGCTTGGCTTCCCGAACCGGGCGCGGACCAAGTGGCCAAATTAAAATCAAATTGAACATCAAAATCGCCGGTAAAAGCCCATGTACTTGAACCGAATATCTGGGCAGTAGCGGAGGTTCCGGCATTCCAGTCCCATGTTAATTTATTATTTTGCGTCAAAATATTACTCGGATCTGCTTCATTCCAACGATTAGTATCAATTGTTGTTCCATAAAAATCATCCGATGGATCTTTAATCATTTCGGTTGAAGCGTCATAAACATAAACATCATTAACATTGTCATTTTGAATTTTTCCGTTTGCGGCAGTATAAGTCGCCTCGCTGGTAGCAATATTTTTTAGCCGAGCCAGACCTCCAGAAACTTCAATTTTTTCCGAATCATAAGTATAATCGCCGGCCGTAGTAAATGGCCAAATAATATCATAAGTGGCCGCTTTTGAAAAATTTAAAAAATATTGAATTCCGGCTGTAGTGATTAAACCAACGCATAATGTTACGGCAATAATTCGGCTGATGCCCAATTTTACCAATGATTGACGGAATTGTTTTTCTAAAATAAAAAATTGCTTTTGTAAAGCAATGAATTGTTTTTGCAAATCAAAATATTTTTCTTTCCAATCTAAATTCTCCGACGCTTCGGTCGGCGCGGACACGGCGATTGATTTAATATACCAACTTGAACAAATTTTTTTACAAGACTTGTCTCTCCTTATATGAATTAAATAAAAAAATCTAAATTCTTTTGATAATTTAGATAATAAAATACTCCCTCTGTTTATAAAGGTATAAAAAAATTGTCTCAAATTTCCTTTTTTGAGGTTCATTATCGCCTATTTAAACTATAAGCAATTATACCTATTATTATAGAGTAAAAACGTTAATAAATCAACAAAGTCTTACTCTTATTTGTGGATATCTATCGCTAAATTACGGCATCAGAGCTTCCCTTTTTTTAATTTTATGTTATAATAATGGAATATTATTGATTATAATACAATAAATAAAAAATATGATAAACATTCAACCAAAAACAACTTATTTTTGTCTTTCCAACCCTAAAAAAACTAATATTTACAGTCGCGTTTATTTGGCCGAACCCGAGGCCAGATTTTTAAATAAATTCGGACAATTGGGCGCAATGATCAATTTGCATCTTTCTTCATCTAAAGAATCAACCCTGAAAGAACAACTTGCCAGAACAGCCGAAATTTCCAATTGGGTTCAAAAAGTCATAGATTTTTTAAGCAATACTTATTATGATCCGTTAAAATTGACCGTTAATGTTGAAAAAGATTTTGAAGATCTGTTGGGCAAGATTAATAATTTTTTAAATCACGAAAAGGCGCGCAATCCGAAACTTTTTGAAGAATATTTAACCGACATGGATATTGACATTGTTATTATTAAAGACAAAGATGTTCATTTTTCTCAAATCGGAGATATTAAAACTTATTTGATCAAAGACGGAAAAATAGCTGAATTGGTGGGAGAAAAAAATAAAAATCAATCAAAAAAATTCTTAAATGTAATCAGCGGTTCATTGGATAATGATAATGTTTTATTTTTCGCCAATGCCGCTTTTTTTGATTATTTTTCATTAGAAAAAATTACGGAAATTATTGAAAATAATCTTTTGGTTAAAATTTCTTCCAAGTTGGAACAATTACTTGGCGCTGAATCAAAAAAAGTCAGCTTGCAAAATTTGATTGTTTCCACACGCGAAGAAACACCGGTTGTTGAAATGATCAAGGAAGAAAAAAAAGAAGAATTAAAAGAAAAAATTGTAAAAATAAAAAAAGAAATAAAAAAAACCGAACCGATCGTTGAGGAACCCGCTCCGATTACTGCTTCAGAAATCCCTTCCCCAGAAAATGAAGAAGAAATAGAAACGGAAAAAGAAATAGATGAAGAAGAAATTACTACTTCTCAAGAAGAAGAAAAAATTTTAATTGATGAAGAAGAAGTTTTAGCTGAGATTAAACCAAAACCAATAGTTAAACCGAGAAAAACTAAAATTAAACTTCCAACTATTTCTTGGAAATTTAACAAGGAATCATTAAAAAGAAATGTTTTAATCGGCGCGCTGGTTGTTCTCGCAATACTTTTTGTCGGCAGCTTATTCACTATCGGCAAAAAAGAAATTATTGTTAACAAAGTCAAACAGCAAGATCAAATAATTGAAACATTAAAAACAAAAGAAGCTGACTTAGCCGTAGCTGAGGTTTATAAAAATAACGAAACGATTAATAAAATTTTGGACGAAATGAATGAATTGATAAAAAAATTGCCGCAAAAAACTCAGGAACAAAAAGATGTTTATAATTCTTATCATAATAAATATGTGGAAAAACTTAATTCTTTATATCAGTTAACGATTATTGACAATCCCCTGCTTTTAACCGATTTAAATCAAACAAATAAAGACGCGCAAACCAACAGCTTAACCAATTTGGGAAATAATTTCTATATTCTTAATTCTTTAAATAACTATATTTATTTATTTGATTATACTAAAAAAGAGACCCAGTTGGCCAATAATACTTCTGTAAATACGGGTCTTTTGAAAAAATTTATTCCTCTGGATAACGATGTTTTAATCGGCTGGGATAAAAATCAAACCATTGCCACTTTCAACACAATTGATAAAAAACTTTCTTCTTTAAAATTGGAAACAAGCCATTTGTCCAAAATTCAGGATTTAGGCGTATTTAATAATAAGCTCTATGTTCTCGATCCGGGGTCAAATCAAATTTATAAATATTCCAAAACTCTTGATGGTTTTTCTAAAGAAGAATCATGGATTCAAGATCAAAACATCGCGATTTCCGATGCCGTAGCCATGACGATTGACAGTTCAATTTATGTCGCGAAAAAGACCGGTCAAATATTCAAGTTTTATAAAAATAAACAAGTTGAATTCAATTTGGATGAAATCAAACCTACGCTTTCCATGGAAAATGAAAAAACAAAAATCTTTGCCAATGCTGATACGAAATATTTATATCTTTTGGACGGCGCGACCAAACGCTTGATTATTCTATCCAAGGACGGAAAACTGGTAAAACAATTTACAAGCGATAAATTTGACGACTTAAAAGATTTTATTATCAGTAAAACGGAAGATAAAGCATGGTTATTAAACGGAACAAAGATTTACGAATTGCCAATAAAATAATTTAATTAAATAATAACAATGAAAAAGCTGCCGATTTATACGGCAGCTTTTTCATTGAGAAGGAAAACTCTTTATTTCAAAGTTACCTTTGCTCCGGCTTCTTCCAATTTTTTCTTCATAGTTGCAGCTTCTTCCTTGCCTACTCCTTCTTTAACAACTTTAGGCGCGGCATCAACCATGTCTTTGGCTTCTTTTAAGCCGAGTGAAGTAATTTCCCGGATAGCTTTGATAACGCTGATTTTGTTGCTACCTGAATCAGTAATTTCAACATTGAAAGTGGTTTGTTCTTCTTTTTCTTCACCAGCATCAGCTGCGGCAACCGCACCAGCGGCTACGGCAACAGGAGCTTGAGACGAAACGCCGAATTTTTTTTCTAAAACTTTTACCAATTCGGACAATTCAACCAAATTCATTTTTTCAATAGTCTCAACTAAATCTTTAAATTTAGCCGGAACTTCAATAATTTCTTCTGTCATAATTTTAAAAATTAAAGTTAATTATTTATTTCTTAATAACACTTAAAAGATAAACGAAATTTTTTGTATTGCCCTTTAATGTATAAACCAAATTTGATATCGGGGCTTTAATAGTGCCCAATAATTGAGAGAGTAATTGATTTCTGGATGGCAAGGTGGCTAAAATCTTAATTTGATCCAAACTGACAAGTTCTTTATTGTAGATTCCACCCTGAACACTTAATTGTTTATTTTTCTTACTGAAAGCGGTTATTATTTTTGCCGGACCCACTTCGTCGTCATAACCGAAAATCAAGCCTGTTCCGCCTTGAACTTGATCCAAATTGATATTTTCCAATCCAAACTTTTTTAAAGCTAATTTTAAAAGAGTTTTTTTGGTAACCAAATATTTGAATTTATTGCTCTTTAATAAACTTCTCAATTCAATGATATCTTTAATTTTTAAACCGCAATAATTGATAAAAATTAAAGATTTCATCTCTGACATCGCTTCTTGAAGTTGTTTGAGAGATAATTCTTTTTGTTGACGAGTTTTTGCCATACCGAATTTTTTAAAATTTTTAAGTTATTTATAACGCGAAAAATTTTACTAAAATTTTGAGTACCCCCTCCTTTACTCCATCGGGGGTCTACCCTTTTACGATACGCCGTAAGCGAAGCGGCTTCGCCTTTTTTCCTAACGATTATCGAAAGTTTATCGTTGAGATAAAGGAGGGGGTAAAGGTTTTGTTGCTCCGACTTAACATCCGGAGACAAAACTCTTTAAAAAAATAAACTGCGTATTACCGCAGATTGACTCTATCCGCCTGAGCGGATTGAATTTTTGCCTCGGTAGGATATTAATCCGCCAACTGGCGGAACCCACTTTCTGCAGCAATATATTAAATATAACTATAATTATTAAATTTGTCAAAGCAGTTATCCACAAGACACAGAAAACTTATTTATATCTTAATGCCTCTAAAGGATCATATTTCCCGGCTCTTTGGGCGGGATATATGGCGGTTGAAAAACCGACAACTGTAGTTGAGATAATCACCGTAACTATAAACCAAGCCGGAATATAGAAAACATTAACACTCTGAGCGCTGTAAGCCATAGCCATTAAGTGAAGAATAAAATTTAAAATTTTGCCGCTTAACCAGCCAATCAATAAACCGGCTATGCTTCCCAAAAAACCCATTATAGTCGCCTCAAGCAAGAAAAGAGCGGAAATTTCGTTATTGGAAGCGCCAATAGCTTTCATTACTCCGATTTCATTAGTTCTTTCCAATAAAGTAATAGTCATTGTGTTAAACATACCAATGGCGGCTACAAGCAAAGCGGCCATACCGAAAATCGCCAACATGATTTGAATAGTTTTGAAAATTTTATTAGCTTCGCTTACCGTATCACTTAAAGAAGAAGTAAGATAACCAAAATCAACCGCTTGCTGTCTGACAGTTTCTAAAAAATCAGTTTTACTGACCATAACTTTTAATTGCTGATAACTGATTATGGGCACGTCTTTAATGTCATCAAATAAAATATAAACAGTAGGAACTGTTTCATCCTCAACTACACCGACTATTTTAAAACCTTTTTCCGGATATTCCATGACTGTCGGCAATTCTTGTTCGGCACTTTTTGTTTCTTGAAAAATACTTACATCTACGGTTTGATTAATTATTTGTTCGGGAGTTAAATTGAAAAGTTTAGCAAAAGCGGTGGAACAAATAACTTCTTTGTTGCCCTTAGGCAGTTGTCCTGTTTGTACTTTAACACCTTCCAATGTAAAAAATAACGGCCTAATACCATAAATTGTAATATTAGCATTTAAATCAGAGATTGCGGCTTGCCCCATAAAATTAGCGACCGGACTAACCTCTGTAACATTCTCCAATTTAGACATTTTTTCAATTAATGAATTGTCCAAAAGAATATTTTCAACATCAGGCGAATAAACATCAATAGTGCGCAAACTTTCGGAAGTTGAAATTTGCGCCATTAACAAATTTTGAAGACCGTAACCGAAAGAAACAAGTAAAACAATCGTTCCTACACCGACGCCAATACCTAAAATAGTAATCAAAGTCCGACCCAGTTTTGTCCGATAATTTCTTGAAGATAAGGATAAGAGATCATTAAATCTCATAGAATAATTAAATATTAATTAAAATAATTTCAAGTAAATTGGTAAAGTTGTGAGCGGTTCTGTGATTTAATCCTACACCTCCGGATTTAAACGGCAAATCAAGATACTTTAAGAATTGTGCGCGATTGATCATCTTTTCCAATCTAAGCCTGATAAATCTGTCCAATCTGTTGACCTGATCCAAAGTAAGTTCTCCTTGGTATCGATCCAATAATGTTTTTCTTATTTCCACGGCTTTCATATCGTCTTCAGTCATAGAAACCGTCGGTTTGATTGTTTTATGCAAATTACCCGCTTCCATTAAAACAAATTCTATTTTTTTGGTAAATTCAGTGGCTCTCTGAGCATAAAGTCCGGCGCCGCCTTTTTCAAACGATAAATTTAAATTTTCATGCAATGTATCTTGCGTATATTCGCCTTTTATTCTTTTTTGAATTATATCTTCTATCCTGGCTATTCTTGGTTCGTCCAAAACAGTAATCAGCCAATTTACTAAAGCTTTGCTCTTTAATTCAATTTCCGAAGATGTAGGATACCGCTGAGCCAAAGAAGATAAAATATCCGACATAGGCGCTTCTTTTGACATAGGCGCTATTTTTTTGCCGGATTCATTTACTACTACTCTTTCGATTTGTCCATCTTTCATGTGGAAAATTCTGTCAGCCTTAGAAAGATAACTCGGATCATGAGTAACCAAAATAATGGTTTTGTTATATTTTTGATTTAATTCATCCAATAATCCCATCATAACTCCTGCTGATTTTGAATCAAGATTACCAACCGGTTCATCAGCAAAAATTATCGGCGGATCAGTCATTAATGCTCTGACAATAGCCACTCTTTGTTGTTGACCACCGGATAAATTCAATGGCAAACTGTAAGTGCGTTCTTCAATACCGAATTGTTTAAGAAGTTCTTTCGCTCTCTGGCATCTTTCTTTTAATTTAACATTTTTAAAAATTAAAGGTAAACAAACATTATCCAAAACAGTTAAAGAAGGAATCAAATAATAAGCCTGAAAAACCATTCCCATTGCATCTTGATGAAATTTAACCAATTCTTTTTGAGATAATTCTGAAATCACTCTATTGGCCACTTTAATTTTTCCGCTCGTCGGTTTTTGAAGTCCGGCCATAGTGTACAAAAGAGTTGATTTTCCGCAACCTGAAGGACCAAATATTATAATATATTCTCCTTTATAAATGGATAAACTATTATTGGCCAAAGCGGTAAATTCATTTGTCTTACCCAAATTATAAGTAATTGTTAGATTTTCCACTTCAATGATTGGCTCCATAAATTATTTTATAAATTAGAATTCTGTTCTTTTATACAGTATCATTATAATAACATTGATTTTAAAAAATTTCCATGTGGATAACTAATTATTCTAGAATTTCACGCCTAGTCCTTTCATCCATCCGAACGTTTGTTGGAAGTTCTTGAAAATTAATTCGGTCACGGTTAATCTTTTTTGAGGGGTCAGCAAGGTATTTGTTTTTGATCCGGTTGTGTTACCCGAAGAATCCTCGGAAGTGACTTTGAACCTGTAAATTGAGCCTGGTTTGAAAGAAGTGATAACAACCAAGTGTTCCTGTCTCAAACTGATGTCTTTGGACATTTGGATGATCGGCGCGTCATTGGCAAAACCAATCTGGTATTCAACCTGCGAAGTTGAGGGTTCGTCAGTATTCCAAGTGACAATGGTTTGAACTTCATCGCCTCTTGATGACAAAGCAACCGAAGTTCTGATTTGCGAAATGATTGGCGCGTTCTTATCTTTGGTGGTGGTGAAGTTGGGAATCAGGAAAGAATAGTTGTTGCCTTCCAAGTCTTTTCCTTCAAGCGAAACATTGAAAGTCGTGCCCGGTTCAAGATTCTTGACTGCTATTTCGTGAGCCACATTGAAATCAGATTTAGTGACGGTCTGGGCTTCGCCCGGAGCCAGTTGATCATTGCGATACGGGATATATTTCACTTGCGAATCAGTCGGGATATTTGTCTGCCAAACAAAAGTGGCTGCTCGTTCAGAGATATTTTTGATCGAGAAGTTTGTCACTTCCGGCAATTGCGAAGCAGTGGTAAAAGTATATCTTTTTGATTTTACTTCGGAACCGATAATGCTCTTGGAGCGAATTTGGAAATAGTAATCAGTTGAAGGAGTCAGGTTGATAATTTTAACATTATGATTTAATTCTTTTTCATTTGATTGGCCAACAATTTGCGAATACGGTTCTGATTTTGTTTCGTCGTAATCCGAAGTTTTGGCAAAAGCGATTTGAGAATTTGATCGTTTGTTTGTTTTCCATTTGATGATTGCGTCAGTGGCTGAGATCTCAATTTGAGGAGCTGCTTCAAGCGACAAGCCCGGGGTGATATCTTTCAAAGTATTCAAGAAATTCTGGAAAGTTGTTTCAAGAACCGGTCCTGTGACTTGAGTGGAAATTTGTCTGGCTGCTTCCATGGCGGTAACGAAATTCTGATCAACAACCGTGACCGGGACAGAAACTTCTTCCACCGGAGTTATCTCTTCGGGTTGAACGGGTTGAGTTGGAGTCTCCGGAGTAGCCGGAGTTTCAGGCGTTGGAGTTGTTTCCGGAATCGGAGTAACAACAGCTGTGCCTGTCGTGGTGAAAGTTGCGTCAGCGCTTTGTTTAAGATTGCCTGAAGCGTCTTGAGACAAGACTTGATAATGATAGACAGTGCCTTTTATTAAATTGGAAAGAGTGATTTGATGTGAAGTGGTGTAGTCAGTCAAAGCTGTGTGTTTGGCTTCGCTGTATGAACTGCTTAAGCCATAATCAAGCAAACTGGTGGCTTTTTCATTAGTGGCCCAACTGATTGTCGCGCCATTGTCGCTGATTGAAGAAACCAAGATGCTGCTGATGGTTGGAGCTTGTTTGTCCATTACTACGCTTCCACCTCCACCTCCGGTTCCACCCATGTAAGTGATTTTTTCTGAGCCTGTGGTAAATGTTCTCATTGTTCCCCAAGTAACGTGATCATAGGTGTCCTTGGAACGGGTGCAATAATAGTATGGGGTGACAAAAGCAAGGTTGCTTAATTGAACCATGTGGGATTTATTTAGAGTCGTGTCTTCGGTGGTATACAAAGCCAGTGACGAACAAAGTTCTGTTTGTTCAGTACTGTAATATACCTGGCTGGTGGCATATTTATCAGTGGTCCAAGTGATATTGGCTTCCGTACCAACGCTTGATGGAGATTGAGTTTGTTCACTTGAAATAGCTGGACTGGTATCAACTTCGGGCGGCCAATAAGTGAAAGAATATTCCGTGGAAATTAAAGGATTTCCTGTTGCGTCTTTCGATCTGATACGATAATAATATGTAGTTAAAGAATTAAGACCATAAACTTGAACTATGTGCGAAGTAGCTTGAGTATCATTGCCTTGCATTGAAGTGTATGTGCCGGAAACAGTACCATATTCCACGTGAGAATCAGAAGGTTCGTCAGTAGTCCAAGTAAATTGAGCATAACTGTCATGAGAAGTGGCAACCGGAGTACCACCAGTTAATTCCGGAGGAGTATCGTCTTGAGAAGCAGGCTGATATGAAGTCGGATCAGAATTACTTTGCGGTGATTCTTTGGCCGCGTTATCAACTGAAATAATGTAATACCAGTATGTTGTATCCGGATCAAGATTGGTATCGGTAAAATAATCTTGATTAATATCGCTTAAAGAAGCTCTGCGAGTAAAAGCAGTGCCATTTGTTGATTTATAAATATCATATGAAGCAAAAGTGGATGTCCCGCTTTCTAAAGTAATCGGATTCCAAGTTAAAGTTAAAGCATAAATTTCATCATATTCGATAGAAGCGTCTGTAAGTCTTACTTGGGTCGGCGAACTCAGACCCGGTGTGGTGCAAGAAAATTCAATCTTGCCTTGCGGATCCCAAGAATCCCAGTCAATATTGCTCGCATCATCTTTAGCTACGATGTAAAAATTATTTGCTCCTTGCATGGTTGCGGCGGCAATAGCCCCGGTTGAAGTGACATTGCCAAGCCAAACTGAATTTGAAATGCTCGGTTCTTGATTAATGGAATAATAATAGCCTTCGATGTTGCCGGTATAACTGGCCGGAGGATCCCAGGTAAATGTAAACGCGTTAGTCGTGGAAGAAGTATTATCAACGCTCAAATTTTGAATCGGTCCGGGAGCTGAACCGGAAAAATAATACAAAGCAGTGGCCGGATATGAAAGGTTTCCGGCATTATCTTTGGCCGTAATGTAAAAAATATTGGAACCGTTTTGATAATGAATTAAGTCAGGATCTTGAGTTGTGGTAATAGAAGTGCCGGTAATAAATTTACCATCATTGTTGCAGCGGGAATCAGAATGGAAGGCAGCATACAAAGTGGCGTTTTGTTCGGCTGTCACTCCGGTTTTGTAGCAATAACCGTTAAATCCGGAATTGGCGTCAGTCGCCTCTTGCCAGACAAAAGTGAATGAGTCAGTGGATGCGTAACCTTGAGGAGAGACGGCAATAAAAGTCGGCGTTATCGGCATGACATTATCAAATTTGTAAGTAAAAATAGTGGAAGAAGTTGATTCATTGTTGGCATTATCTTTTGATTTGATTCTAAAATAATAAGTGCCGGCTGTTGTTAAAGTCGCGGATTCGTAAACTCTGAGCAAATCAGTATTGCCATTAATCCAAGTTCCGGAAACTTCCGGATCAGCTGTGGAAGTGGTGCCGAAATAAACCCAATAACCGGCCACTCCAGTGGCTTCTTCGCCATTTCCGGTATCAGCTTGGTCAGTAGCTGCGGCAAATTCAAAATATGGCTTGGTGTGGGCATACCAAGAACCTGAAGTAATTGAAGTTGCTTTGCCATTATCGGAATAACCGGTAGCAGCGACCGGATTGGTTGGCGGCAAAGTATCATAAATATATCCGGCGGCTACTGAATCAAGTTCCACTTTTTGCGTGCCATTGGAAATAAAAAACGCTTTAAAATAGAAAGTGCCTGTCTCACCCGGATGAATGTCGTCATCAAAACCGGTAATGTAAGTATTTACATCTGCTGAAGTATTTGTTTGAAGTAAACCTGAGGCGCTTTCCCAATCGCCTGTGCCAGAATTATACCAATACCAAGTTGTGCCATTATTAGAAATCTGATATTTAACGCTACCTGCATTATTTCCCGTGAGCGTTTGAGTGCACGAAGTAAGGCTAATATAATTTTGACCAGTGTTGTTAACCACGGTTAATTTAGCCGCTTCACTGGAAGGCCAAGCAACGCTGGTTTCTGAACCGGCGGCAGCAGACGGAAGAGCCGTATCAAATCTACCGACAAAAATTTTACCCAAATCAGCGGATAAAGTTTTTCCATAACTGTTATATAAATCTGTTATCTCGGTTGAGGTTAAAGCTGTATTAAAAAGATTAACTTCATCAATAATACCGTCAAAAGGATAATTCGTATATTCAATAACCAAACCAATATATTGTTGTATACTTGCGCTTAAAATACCTAAGCCCAATGCCCCATTATAAGAAACTGCTGCTGCGCCATCAACATATATTTGCGAACCTGTTGAATTATTCCAAGTAAAAGTTACAAAATGCCAAGTCCCGGCCGTCCAAGAACTGACATCAACTTTTGCCGTACTTCCACCGGGATTAATTTTAATATAATTATCAGAATCTTTATATAAACCAACCCAAGAACCAGTAGCGCCATTACGATTATTGAAAATAGCATGCTTGGTATTATCATTACCGTTCCAATTGGGTTTGATCCAGACACTCAGAGAACCGGCTAAATAATTAATATCACTTGTAGGAATATCAATATAGTCATTAGTGGCATCAAAACTTATTCCATTACCAAATTTTCCCGCAACCCATGTTGGTCCATTAGTTAATGTGCCAATGGAACGACGTCCACTGCTATCGGCAGCAGTAGTCCCCGATGTTTCATCAAAATGCCAACTGGCAATTAATGAACTGCCGTTAATAACTCTTGTTGATGCGCTTGAAATACCTTGGTCAACATCAGCTCCTGTATTGCCATAATACATATAAATGGTTTTTGTTGAATCAGCGGAAATAGAGGGAACTTTAACCCAAAGCGTAGCTGTTTGAGTTACGGAGCTATATGCTTCAATCCAATAATTAAGTTCGGTTGTATTATCTGAATCAGCAAACCTGATATCAAAACCATTGGAATTGGCATGAGCAAAAGTAAAATTTGAAGAAGTTAAACTAATTTTAACTTGATGATTTGTCAGAGCTCCTCCGCCGTCATTATCAATGGTTATCGCGCGCTGATATTGCCAAATTGAAGGATAAAGAGATTGGGTTGATTGAACAGTTGAAAAAACGGTTAAATATGTAGGACTTGAACTTACATCTGCGTTATATTGGGCTAAAATTTCCTCCACTGTTAATGCCCGATTGTAAACCTTAAGTTCATCTATAAAACCATCAAAATAATTATAACCGCCATAAAGATAGCCCACCGTAGGACCATCGCTTGGATATCCAATTGTACCCACTATCTCCTCCTCACGTACTTTAACTCCATTTATATAAAATCTTTTATATTGGCCATCATAAGTGGCTGCAATATGTTGCCAGCTGGCAGAAGAACGCGATGCCGTAAAATAAGTGCAACTTACTCCTTGAAGACAAAAATAATATCCACCCGTAGACCATGTTCCAATAAATACGCCATTTCCATAACTTGAAGTAAAACCGTATATTCCGGCATCGTTTAAACTATTTTCTTTTTTCCAAAACTCTACTGTTATCGCGGAAGAGGGTTTTAAAGTAGAAGAAGTCCCTAACTCTATATAACGACCACTTTTAAAATTTAAAGCATGTCCTTTTTCCCCTGCGGTCCATGTTGGTTCAGAACCGGTTTTTAAAGTGCCGATATTGTTATTACCCGAATCATCAGCAGTGGTCGCACCCCCATGTTCTTCAAACTTCCAGAATCCTGCCAAATTAGTTTCTGCCAACATATTTGCCTGAGTTGAAACCGTAGCATTGGAATTTCCATAATATAAATAAATTTGTTCATCTTCAATATATTTGACTTGAGCGGTTAATGAAGTTAAATAATTATTGGCAAAATTATTTTTAAAAGTTAATTCTTTGGTATCGGCGTTAATGGCGGTAATATAATTTGCTTCCGTGTTTGAAGTATCCATGACTGTGACCGGTATTTCTCCATTTGAGAAATCAGCCGGATCAGGAAAACCGGAAATATCATCTACCTTCACTTTATTATCAGTGCCTGAATTCTCGGTTGATACGCCCCAGAAAGAATAAATATTGGGGAGCGTAACCCAAAAAACCGCGGTCTTACCGGATTGATCATATGACTCTCTATAATAAGAAATTTCATTTGTTCCTTGAGCGTTTAATCTTTCTTGTTCGGTCGCATAATTTGTTCTGGCTAAAGCTCCGGTGAATCTAATATCATTGCCCTGCGAATCTGGAATGGAAAAATCAAAATTATCAGAATTCAACGCTACTCTTAATTGATAATTTGAAAAATCGTATTCGGCCTGACTATTGTCAACTGAAACTTCTTGGCGATATTTCCAATCATAACCGTTTCCATTCGTGGCAATCCAATTTGTTCCGGGAGTGTAATTAGATTTTAATCTGGCTAAATTATTATCAGCAGCGTCAACTTCAACATTGGCGGTAGCAGTATAATCAGCAGCGCTTGTAAAACCCCAACTTGCTTCGGCTGCAGCGCGAGACGCGGACCAAATCATTTGCCAACCAGCAGTAATAATTAATGCAATGCATAAAAAAACCGCCACGGCTCGAGTTGTTCCAAATTTGAAATATTGCTGGCGAAATTTTTTTAATAAATCAAAATATTTTTCTTTCCAATCAATATTTATTTCTTTTTTTTGCCCGCCTAAATTTTCTCTAGAATGAGCTGTAAATAATTTTTTAAAATTTATTACGATTTTGATTAAATTCACCAACTCAAATTTTTTCTGAAAATTTAGGAGGGTTGATTTCTCCGACGCTTCAGTCGGCGCGGACACGGCGATTGATTTAATATACCAATTAGAACAAATTTTTTGGCAAGATTTATCTCTTTTTATATAAATCAAATAAAAAAATCTAAATTCTTTTGATAATTTAGATAATAAAATACTCCCTCTGTTTATAAAGGTATAAAAAAATTGTTTCAAATTTTCTTTTTTGAGGATCGTCATCGCCTATCCAAATTATAAGCAATTATACTTATAATTATATAATAAAATTGCTTAAAAATCAACTTAATTTTACTCTTATTTGAAGATATCTATTACCTTAGAACCTCCCGCCCATATTTTTCATCCATCCGAACGTCTGTTGGAAATTCTTGAAAATCAATTCAGTCACGGTCAATCTTTTTTGAGGGGTCAATAAAGTATTGGTTTTTGATTCTGTTTTGTTCCCCGAAGAGTCCTCGGAAATGACTTTGAATCTGTAAATTGAACCGGGTTTGAATGAAGTGATGACAACCAAGTGTTCTTGCCTTAAACTGATGTCTTTGGACATTTGGATGATCGGCGCGTCATTGGCAAAACCAATCTGGTATTCAACCTGCGAAGTTGAGGGTTCGTCAGTATTCCAAGTGACAATGGTTTGAACTTCATCGCCTCTTGATGACAAGGCAACCGAGGTTCTGATTTGAGCAACAATGGGCGGAGTGCTGTCTTTAACCGTAGTGAAATTGGGAATCAGGAAAGAATAGTTGTTGCCTTCCAAGTCTTTTCCTTCAAGCGAAATGTTGTAAGTGGTGCCTGGTTCGAAATTTTTAATCACAATTTCGTGAGACACGTTAATTTCCGATTTGCTGGCTGTCTGAGCTTCGCCCGAAGCCAATTTGTTGTTGCGATACGGGATGTATTTCACCTGCGAATCAGTCGGAACATTGGTTTGCCAAACAAAAGTGGCATTGCGGGTTGAAACGCCTTTAATGGAAAAAGTGATTACTTCGGGTTTTTGCGAAGCGGTTTTGAAAGTATATTGTCTTGATTTTGTCTCAGACCCGATCAATCCTTTGGAACGAATTTGGAAGTAGTAATCGGTGGCCGGAGTCAAATTGGCAATGGTCACGTTATGCACCAATTGATATTCGTTTGATTGACCGACGATTTGCGAATACGGTTCTGATTTTGTTTTGTCATAATCGGAAACTTTAACAAAAGCGATCATTGAATTGGCTCGTTTGCTGGTTTCCCATTTAATCGCGGCTTCGGTCGCGGAGATATCAATCGCAGGAGTTTTTTCAATCACCGGACCCGGAGTAATTTCTTTCAAGGTGTCTAAAATATCCTGGAAAGCGTTTTCCAAAACCGGTGCGGTTACTTTTGTGGAAAGATTCTTGGCTTCTTCCATGGCTAAAATGAAACTTTTATCCACTTCATTAACCGTTTGCACTGTTTGTCCTTCGCCTGAAGCCGGTTGTTCTTCCGTGGAACCCGGAGTTGACGGATTCGCGGTTGTTGGAGTTTCAGGAGTCGGAATAACTGCTAATGTTCCGGAAGTGGTGAAAATCGCGTCAGCGCTTTTTCTCAAATTAGCCGAAGCATCTTGGGACAGGACTTGATAATGATAGACAGTGCCTTTTGTCAGATTGGAAAGAGTGATTTGGTGAGTTGTATTTAAAGTTGTTAAACCGTCGTGAGCGGTATTGGTATGAGTAGAGGTTAAGCCATAATCAATCAAACTGGTTGCTTTTTCATCAGTTGTCCAAGAAATGACAGCGCCGGTTTCTTTAATATCAGAGACCTTAACATTACTGATAACAGGGGCTGTTTCATCTCTGACTATTGTCCCGCCTCCGCCGGCATTAATGACCCTTACTTCTTGAGTGACAAATTGAGGAGTAAAAGTGTAATCCTGGCTCGCTGTTTCCAAATCAGCGGCATTTTTCGATTTGACCCTGTAATGATAGAGGTTCCCGGTGGTCAAATCAGTCAAGCGAACCATGTGCTCGGTTGTTAAAGTTGAATTCAAAGTGGTTGAAGTTCCGTAAGCAGTGGTTGTGCCGTATTCAATTTGAGAAGTGGACGAGTCGTCTGTTTTCCAAGTAATTGTTGCGATTGTTTCCGTGGCATATGAATTGACTTCGGAAATAACCGGAGCGGTCGTATCTGTTGGTTCGGCTTCTTGAGTGGTGACAAAACTGTAATCAATTGAAGTTGTTTCGTTGTTATTCGCGTCTTTTGATTTAACTCTGAAATGATAGGTTTGATCATTGGTCAAATCAGTCAGATGAATAACATGCTGAATGGTTAATCCGGAATCAATATCCGTTGTTGTTCCATAATCAGTGGTGCTTCCATATTCCATTTGACTGGTGGCCAATTCGTCGGTTTTCCAAGTAATGGTGGCCGTGTAAGCCGTGGCGGCTGAAGAAATACTGCTGATTACGGGCGCGGATTGATCATCGGCAGTGGTGAAATAATAATAGACGCCTTGGTTGTCGGAACGGCTGATATTATCTTGGGCGTCTTCTGACTCTACGTAAAAATAATAAATGACATTTGGATAAAGACTAATCAAGTCTACCGAATGAGTAGTGGTTAAAGTCGCTTCTGTTTTAGTTTGAGGATTGGAAAGATTGGCTGAGCTTGAGTAAACAACCTTGGAATCCGAATCGGAATTAGTGGACCATTTAATGGTCGCTGTTTCGTTAACCACGCTGGCCACGTAAACATTAGAAATAATCGAGCCGGATTTGGTGGTTAAAGAATAACCGACTCCGCCATTGTTGTCAGTTTGAGTATTGGTTGAAAAATCAGTTGACTTGACTCTGAAATAATAAATAGTTCCCGGAGTCAGATCGGTTATGACCAAAGAGTGACTGATAACCATTGAAGCGGAATTTTTACTTGAAGAATAAACTCCTTGAGTGGCCGAATATTCCACGGTTGAATCGCTTAACTCATTGGTTGTCCAAGTAATGGTCGCTTGAGTGGTAAAAAGAGAACTGCTCGGAATTTGAACGCTGGAAATAGTCGGCTTGGTGTAATCGCCTTCTCTGGCCGGAATAAAACTGTAATCATTTGAAATTGATTCATTGCCATTGGCGTCTTGAGAGCGGACTCGGTAATGATAAGTCGTGCCTTCGGTTAAATCCGAAAGCCGGATAACGTGATCAATGGTAAGATCGGTTGTCGTCACTGAAGACGGACTTAAGGTTCCGTAAGCAGTGGTCGTGCCGTATTCAACTTGGCTGGTGGCCAATTCGTCAGTCACCCAAGTGACAGTTGAAGTGTAAGCCGTGTTAGCCGCGGAAACAAGGGTAATTTCCGGCGGAGTGAAATCATATGAAGTATTGAAAAAATAATAATCGCCTTCATTGTTGTCAACGCCCACATTTTCGGAAATATCATAAGATTGAACGTAATAATAATAACGGGTGCCGGAAACAAGGCCGGATAAAACAACCGAATGTTCGTAATAATTTTGCGAATTCGGCGAACTGATTCTGGTCACAGAACCATAGGTTGCCGAACTTGACAAATCGGAATGAGTGGAATAGACCACGTAAGAATTTGAAGAAGTGTCAGTCAGCCAAGTGATTTCAGCCGTGTTGTTGCTGACTTGAGAAACCGAAACATTGGAAACTATCGGACCCGGAAGAGTGGTGAAAGTATAATAATTGCCGGAGTTGTCATCAACGGTTTCGTTGGTGCTCGGATCTTCGGATTTTACTGAAAAATGATATTCGGTATTTGGCGAAAGATTTGTTAAAGTCACCGAATGGCTTTCAGCCATGGTCGGCGTGTTGAGATAGGTCAAAGTGGAAGTTGCGTTTCCATAACCAACGGTTGAATCGGCGAATTCATCAGTCGTCCAAGTTATGGTTGCTTGCGAAGTGTAAACAGCAGTGGAAGTAATATTGGAAACAGTCGGCGGAGTGAGATCAGTGCCTCCTCCTCCTTCGCCTGAATCTTGAATACCGTTTGCTTTGCCGGTAACAGCATTTGAACGATATGAAATATTATTTAAAGAATCGTAAGCGAAAACTTTGTAATAATAAAGAACATTGTAATCAGGAGTGGTATCTGTGTAATAATTGGTTTCTCGATTGGCAATGGTGGTGACTTCCGTAAAATCATCATCATTATTGGTGGTTGAACGCTGAATGGAATAATGATCAAATGTTCCTTGAGGCGGGATTTCAACCACTTCCCAGGCGACAAAAAGACGATACTCATTCGGAACAATTCTGACATTTGAAGTATCTTGACTCATAATACATTCCGGAGTTTGAGGCGTGGTCACCGAAGCAGTGGCGGAAACATTTCCTTTATCGTCTTTAAATTTAACATAAACAGTATCGGGATTGTCGGCTAAAGTAATTGTTGACGCGGTATTATATGTTTGATAACTTGCGCCGGAAAAACCGCTGTCCAAAGAAATCATCATATAACCTTTAACACCGGATTGCATTGTGCTGTCTGTTACGGATAAAGTTAAAGAGGTTTCATGAGAATCATATTGAGTTGAAGCATTTACTTTGATATTTGGACTGGTCGGATTCACTGTGTCCAATTCAAAAGTTGAAGATTCCAAAGTGGCGGTGTTGTAAACCAATTCAAGATCATCGGCAGTGACTTTGATTTTCATTCCATTGGCAGTGTAGTGATTATTGTAATCTGTTTTGGGATCCCATGTGCCGGTGTAAGTTGTCCAATCAGTGGCCGGAGAAGTAGCTACGTTTTTTACTCCTTCGCCAACAGTGGTGGTTGCTTCTTGCCATTGCGAACCATCCCAATATTGAAATGAAATTGTTGCTTTGCCTCTATGAGCTTCTTCACCATCATTAGTGTCAGTGTCGCGAACTTGATATGAAATATTTACTAAACCATCTGATCCTTGCGAGGCGGTTAAAGTTTGAAGTTCAGGCGGGGCATTGATTGAATAATTTACAGTAAGGTCGCTGATTGTCGGACTTGTGCCGCTGACCGTGCTTTGCAAATATGCTTCCACTTCGCACCAACGATTGATTCCTGAAGTGATATCGGCCGGAGAAGAAGTGTACCAATCAGACCATGAAGCTCCGGATAGGCCGCCTTCAGTGGCAGCAGTGCGAGTTCTGAATTTAACCAAAGTATTCGCGGGAACAGTTGAATTCCAAGAAATCGTATTCCAACCAGCGTCGCCGCCAGCATCTTTTCTAAGATTGGTGATATTGCCAGCAAAAACAAAAGAATATTTATAAAAATCAGTATAACCGCCGCCACGCAAAGCATAAATAGAAGTTCCCGCTCTTACCATTGCTCCGCCGGTATCAGCACCCCCTGTAATTTCCGTGCCAAAACTGACTGTCGGCACAGTAGCAGTATATTTGCGGACTAAAACTTTTCCCGGATAATTTGTCGTAGCATAACCATGATTATTGTATAAATCTGTAATTTCCGGAGCAGTTAAGGCTGTATTGTAAATTTCAATATCATCAATCAAACCGTTCCATTTTAAAGTGGCTAACACTAAATCATAACCAAAAACCGTGTCGTTTCCATTACTAATACACCAACCCGTTGTCGGCGTAGTAACATCAGTACCATCTACATATATTTTGTCATAAGTATTATCGCCATTATATGTAAATACCAAATGATGCCAGGTTGACCAGTCATAAGTGCCTGCTGATATTGAATCATGACCGCCCTCTCCTCCACATGCAGGATCAGCACTATATCGTGTAACTAATATTTTATTAGTACTTGTTCCAACTACGAGCGTGCTCAATCCTATAGATAAAGGAAATTTTAAATGAGAACTTACTTCATTGCCTTTAACCCATAATGAAGCTGTGTGACTGGTTGTTTTTGTAAGTCCGGTTGGAACTTTGCCAAGATTAACAGAACTGTTCGCAGCAGTAAAATCTATGGCATTGCCGAATTTTCCGCTTGATGTCCAAGCGGCGCCGGCAGAAACTGTTCCGGTATTTCCGCCTCCGGAGGTATCATTGGCGACCAATCCTGTGCCTTCATCAAAATTCCAAGTTCCTACAGTTCCGCTAAGTTCTCTGATAAATGTGTTAGTTGTGCTTGAAACGGAATCAGCGGCTGAATTTCCATAATATAAATAAATTGTTTTTGTTGAACTTGCCGAAATTGAAGGAACCTTAACCCAAATATCAGTAGTGGCCGTATTGCAAGTGCCGGGTTCCACCCAATAATTAAGTGCTGTGGTTAAATCAGAATCTATAAATCTGATATCCGCACAATCACTTTTCATTTTGCCGGCTGAAATCAAAGTTTGAGTATCCAAATCATTAATTTTCATTTGATAATCGGACAGAGCTCCGCCCGCAGTATTATCAAGTGTTACGGGCCATCGATATTGCCAGCTTCTCATTGTTGTAGTCCAGCCGGAAATAGACGGAAAATCCGTCATTGCGCTCCAAGAATTTTCGGAAATATTGTAATAATAAGAATTGGGCGAACCGCCGCCGCGCAAAGCGTAAATATATGTGTCATCAAAAGCTAAAGCTCCGCCGATGTTGACTGTTCCGGAGATCGAAGCCATTGCGCTCCAAGAATTTTCGGAAATATTGTATCTGTAAAAATCAGTGTAATTTCCCCCGCGCAAAGCGTAAATATAATTTCCCGCTTTTAACAAAGATCCGCCGCCGCCAACGCCTCCAAGAACTTCCGTGTCAAGCGTGGCTGTCGGTTCTGAAGCAATATATAACCGTCGTTCATATTGAGTTATAATTTCCTCTAAAGAAAGAGCTCTATTATATAATCTTACTTCATCCATTTTTCCATAAAAATTATCTTCACCGCCGATACTTACTCCTCCCAAAGAACTACCCAAGGATTGTCCTATTAAAAGATTGTCTGTATTAGTGGCAATGGTAACTGTCGCGGCCGTGCTGCCGGTTAAAACTCCATTAACATAAATTTTTGCCGTTATTCCGTCATATGTTCCCACTACATGTGCCCAATCCGTACTAATTGCCGTTGATGAATAAGCACCGACTCCCGGACCGCCAAAAGAATAAACATTACGATCATTTCCTCCCACATAAAGTTTACCATTGTAAACACCAGCGCTGAAAAGCCGAGTATTTGATCCTACTGTTCCCATATCAGTCCAAGTTGTTCCGCCATCATAGCGATAAAGTTTGCCGGTTCCATCTCCTTGTCCGTAAAGTTTATTATTATAAACAATTAAAGATTCTAAAAAAGTTACAGAACCTACAGCTCCTACATCAGTCCAAGTTGTTCCGCCATCATAGCGATAGACATGGCCCTCTGTCCCTGCATAAAGACTGCCATTATAAACAGTAAAACTCCAAGCCCAACCAGCTCCTGCTTGTCCTACATCAGTCCAAGTTGTTCCGCCATCATAGCGATAGACATGGCCCGAAGTACTTGTCCCTCCATAAAGTTTACCATTATAAACAATTAAACCAGTAACATAACCACTACCTACAGCTCCTACATCAGTCCAAGTTGTTCCGCCATCATAGCGATAGACATGATGTTGACCATATGTATTTGCGTAAAGATTTCCCTCATAAACAGCCAATGATTGAACTGAAGTAGTACCAACTCCTGCTTGTCCTACATCAGTCCAAGTTGTTCCGCCATCATAGCGATAGACATGGCCATCACTATATGCGCCACCATAAAGATAACCATTATAAACAACTAAGGATACCACCGCACCATTAGATCCTAATTGTCCCACGTTAGTCCAAGTTGTTCCGCCATCATAGCGATAGACACTGCCCGAAGACTGGGTTCCTTCATAAAGTTTGCCATCATAAACAGCAAAGCAAAGAAGATAATCATTTGAGCCCAATCCTCCTGTACTGGCAATTGTTGCTGAACTTTGTATTAGTTCCATATACGGTTTGTTGTCTTCGCCGATTCTTAAAGAATAAGGTCCTTTTGATAAAATAGTTTCCGTTCTATCAACTTCGGATTTTTTAACCCAAGCTGAAATACTGATAGCGGTTGTTAAATTCAAACTTGAACCGTTTCCGGCGCTGATATAATCATTATTTCCGTCAAAAGTTAAACTGTCTCCGGTCGCGAATTGCTGATTTACTCCATCCCATTCGCCTCCGTCAGCTCCGACCCAAGTTGGCTGGTAATCAGCTGTTCCGCCACCCAAAGTTCCGGTATTGCTGTTGCCCGAACTGTCGGTGACTGTTGTTCCCGAAGCATCATCCATATGCCAAAGTCCTTTTAAACCGGTTTCACCAAAAGTTTTAGTAAAAGTATTGTCATAACTTGAACCTGTACTGGCAGCCGCATTACCGTAATACATATATATGGCAGAAGTACTTGCCGTGGCAACCTCAACATAAATAGTTGAAGTACCCGAAGCATTCCATGTTTTTATCCAATAATCTAAATTGGTGCCGCCGGTGCTGGTAAATCTTAAATCAGCGCCATTGGAACCCAAACTGTGAGAATAATCAAAATTTGAAGTGGTTAATAAAACTTTAATTTGATAATTTGTCGAAGGGGTAACTGGAGAAAGAGAAATTGTGTTTCTGTATCGCCAAGCTTCTAAACCAGAAGTCCAACCTGCAACAACTGAAAAACTTGTCATTGATGACCAAGAATTCCCTGAAATATTATATCTATAAAAATCAGTCGTGCCAGCACCTCTTAATGCATAAATATATGTTCCATCATAAGTTAATGAACCGCCAGCTCCGACTGCTCCGGAAATTGAAGTCATCGCGCTCCAAGAATTTCCGGAAATATCGTAACGATAAAAATCCGTGGTGCTTCCGCCGCGCAAAGCGTAAATATATGTTCCGTCAAAAATCAGAGATCCTCCTGCACCAACCGCAGCAGTAACTGAAGTCATCGCGCTCCAAGAATTTCCGGAAATATCGTAACGATAAAAATCCGTGGTGCTTCCGCCGCGCAAAGCGTAAATATATGTTCCGTCATAAGTTATTGCTCCGCCGCTGTTAATTATTCCTGAAACGCCAGCCAGAGATGTCCAATCGCTACCGAAAACAGAGGGATCCAATACTACATCACCCGGAGTTGTTGCAATATCAACATTGGTTTTTGTTCCCGCGTTCCAATCCGATTGAGAAGTCACCGTCCAATCATAAGTTGCTGCTTTTGAAAAATGAGGAAAATATTGCGCGCTGTTTGTAACAATCAAAGCAATGCAAAAAATAATTGCGATTGTTCGACTGATATTTAATTTCATCAACGATCGGCGAAATTGTTTTTGCAAATCAAAATATTTTTCTTTCCAATCTAAATTTATTTCTGAATAATTTTTAGTCAATTTATTTAATTTTTCTTGCCCTCTCAAATTTTTTCTGAAAATTTTGAGAGGTGAAATTTTTCCGCCCGAGGCGGACCAGCCTTGGGCTGGGATTGATTTGATATACCAACCAGAATAAATTTTCTTGCGCGATTTATTTCTTTCTAATAAATAAAATAAATTTCGCATTTTTTGACGATAATACTCTCTCGCATTTTTAAAACTGTTTTTTAAAATAAAAATTATTTTTTTAAACAAATAATCAATTGAATGGATAAATTTGTTCTCATTAAAAAAATTTAAACATCTCCAAAAGATGCGGGGTAAATAAAAAAATCTAAATTCTTTTAAAAATTTAGATAATAGAACATCTGCTTCATTATAGAAGTAAATTAAAAATTGTTTCAAATTTAATTTTTTGAATTTCATCCCCTCTTATTCAATCTATATAATTGATTATACTATAATTATATAGAAAAAATGACTAAAAATCAACTTAATTTTACTATTATTTGGGGATAACTTTGAATAATTTTGCTGATTAAATAAGGCTTTTAAACGTAATCGGCTTAATCGCAAAAACCTTTTAACATTTCATCCGTAAACTGATAATTTGCTTTGATAAAATCGCAATCAATGCTGCCGTTTCCGTCATAAACTAACTTCCAAACATCTCCGCTCTTAGCTGCCATAAACATTCCGCCTTCGCCGCCGGCCGGCAAATCATTTTGCACGAAATGAACATTTCCAACCATATAATTTTCATTTTCTTTTGTCACTTTTACCAAAACTTCTGAAATTAATTTATTATATTTTTTCGCGAGTATGTATTGAATTTCCTGTTCGCCATTTTCATAACATGCTTCTTCCCAAATTCTTAAACATTTTTGTTTTGCCTCACACCACGAATAACCGGCCGAACCAATGCATCCGTGTTCGTCTCTGTCTCCGCCAACTTTAATTTCATCAATTTTATTTTCAACAATAATTTTATTTTCCATTTGGTTTGATGCCAAATTATTTTTTTTAAATAAATTTAAATAAACCGCTGCGACGACAAAAAATAAAATCACAAAAATTACAAGTATGATAATATTTATTTTTTTCATAATTTTTATTTACTGATTAATTAATTAATTATTTATTTTTTAAATTCTTCTCTTCATAAAAAAACATTCTCACATTCTCAAGAATATGAGAATGTTTTTTATATCGTACAAAATTGTAAATCGTGCTGACTAAATCTGTTTTATTTTTAAAAAATTTCCGTCAACGCAACTTCTATATCCTTTTGAAGTGGCGCAGCTTCCGCATAAGCCGATTCCGCATTTTGTCAAAAAATCTATTGAAGAATAAATTTTTTCCGGATCTATATATTTAATTTCTCTTTTTAAAACTTCTCTCACCATTTTTTCCGGACCGCAATTGATGCAATACTCGGGTTTTATTTTTTTTATAATTTTTTCCAATTCATCCGTCACCAAGCCTTTGTGTCCAATTTCGCCGTTTTCCGTTGTTAAAAAAATTTCTTCGCATGCTGATTTAAATTTTTCAATATAAGGCAAATGATTTTTATCTTTTGCTCCCAAGACCGCAATTGTTTTTTTATTTCTTTTGGCGAATAAGTAAAGTGCGGCCATTCCTGTTCCTCCGCTCACCAATAAAATTTTTCCATTCATGATTGGCGAATTTCCGTAAGGTCCCCTGATATATAGATTATCCCCTTTTTTTAATTTTGACAATTCGTTCGTGAAACAGCCTCTTTTTTGAATAAATAAAGTTAACGGCTTGTCATCAAAGACGGAAAACGGTTTCTCCCCCACTTCCGGCAGCCAAGTAAAGATAAATTGCCCCGCTTTTATTTTTATGTCCCCGTCTAACTTTAAAAAAAACAAATCTTCAGTTACTTGCTTATTTTCTATGACTTTATATTTTTTATATTTCGTGCTTATCTTGTTTTTTAAGAGTTTAGCGGCTTTATTTGTTCCTTTTCCCAAATCCAAAGACAATTGATGAAAATATTGCTTCATTTCTTCCGTATTCATTCCGGCTAAAGCAGAACCTACTCCGAAAAAATTCCCTCCGGCTTGCTTGTAATTTCTTATGTCTTCGGCTGTTGAAATGCCGCCGCAGGCTATCACGGACAAATTTGTGGTTTTTCTTATTTCTTTTACGCTTTTTAAACCAAGTTTTAAAATTGCTTTTCCGGAAATTCCGCCCACTTTATTCAAAAGAACAGAAAAATTATTTTGTGAAAATAATTCCGGACCCTTGGTGTTTATGGCTGTTATTCCGGATGCGCCATTTTTCACAACGCATTCCACTGTTTCTTTAATATTTAAACTTGGCGAGATTTTAACAAAAACCGGTTTTCCAAAAGAAGCAACGCTTTTTGTTATCTCGCCTATTAATTTTTTATCCTGGCCTATGACTTGGCCGTATTTGTCAGAATGCGGACAGGAAATATTCAGTTCAAAACCGTCCGCCCAATCAAATAATTTTTCCGCGACTTCTCTGAATTCACTGACACTATCTCCGAAAATTGAAATTAATAAAAATTTATCATTAGGAATTTTTATTTTTGATAATTGATTCGCAAATTCTTCCGCTCCCGGATTGGCAAGTCCGACGGCATTAATAAAAGAAAAAGGAGCGTATTTCGCGATAATCGGCTCCTTGTTTCCTGTTTTCGGTTTTAATCCGATGCTTTTTGTGGTAATGATTCCGATTTCAGGAATCTCTTTAATAATTTTTTCAATCACCGATACATTAGTAGAAACAATACCCGAAGGTATTGTAAAAATTCCGCTGATTTTTTTGTTGAAAAATTTATATTTCATAAATTTAAATAGATTCTACTCTGCCGCATATTATTAATATTATAGCCGAGATAAAATAAATTTGCAAATAAAAAAGCCGTTAAATCTCGCGAGATAACGGCTTAAAGATTATTTCTTTACTTAATCTGCAAAGGAGAAGGAATCTCAAGAATATTGGAATCTCCTTCATCTTCTTTTATTGTAGTAAACTGTATTTCTTTGGACGCGCACCAATTTTTAAATTTTTTCTTCACATTTTTCAGACAGAACAACATTATTTCTTTATCTGTTCCTTCGGAATCAAAAATTTTTACCAATTCCGCTTCTCGTCCGTATACTTCACAATGCCCAGCTTTTTGACTTTCTACACTCCAAATTGCGTAATGGCCATCTTTTTTGACAAAGAAAGTATCTACCCGATATCCTTCAGTATCAATTGTGTAGCCATTTTTCTTTTTATGAATTCTTACATTCATCTTCTGCCTCCTTTTTTTTCTTAATTTCTTTAAGTTCCTTTATGCCTTGCTTGGCAAAAAAAGCGCAAATTAATGCAGGGCCGATAGTAATACCAATTACACAAGGGTGTCTAAGACTCACCACATCAAAAATGTGTCCGTATTTATCGCCAAAAAATAATGGTAAAAATACCAAGGCTGAGAAAAAAAACTGCACCAAAGGTCATGGCAATCGTCATATTGATTTTAGATTCTCCTTCGTTCCACGGCAAATTACTAAGAGCTAAAACAAAAAAGACAAAACCAACTAATCCTATTACCAAAATCACTGTCAGTAATATTTTATCAAGCATCTTTCCCCCTTTTTAAATAACTAATTTAGTTTATATTTTATGTAAATATTATAGCATTTTTTCGATTTTTGTCAACCAGGTAGTGAAATTTTGACAGAGCTTTTTGTTTTATTTAATTTCTTTATTTATATATACTTATCAACTTATTGGTTTAAAATGTATTGACTGCCACTTACCGCCCTAAAAAAAGTCAAAATTCTACTACCTGGTCAAATATTTATTTTTTGATAATTATATTTATTCAAAGTCGACTCAATGTCTGAATACTTTTTACCGGCCAGCATGCCGCCTGCCAAAACTTTTTCTTGTATAACATCCGCCAAACAAAAATCAGGCATCGCAAAAATATTTCTTTCCTTAATTGATTTAAATTCAAAATCCGCCAATGCCAGTCCTTCCAAATCATCTAAATAGATATCAATTTCAGCCGTCATATCGCCTATTGGATAATAATAACGAAATTTTCTAAACTTTTTTCCATCCAATTTTGACAAAGCGATAAATTCTTCTTCCGTTAAAACAATGGTGTGTTCTTCTTGCTCCGAAGCATCATTATTAACTTTCGGAAATTTTTTTGTCATTTCAAAAGTATCCCCCTTTTTGCGCAATCTCAAAACCGGATGCTCTGCTGATTGCGGAATATAAATATCAAGAATCTCAATAAATTTGCAATCTTTTAATTTTTCCGGTATTTTTTTTAATAAAAAAGTTCGTTCTAATTCTATTTCCATAAAAAAATAAAAAATTAATTACTTAATGTTTTATTATATCACAAATGAAATATTGCAGAATAGGATAGTTTAAATAAAAGGGCCTGCTGGTTAAAAACCAACAGGCCGAATTCTGTAAATTTCAATCGTCACCCAAAATCTTTTTGTAGAGTGTATTTTCGCCTCTTAAAAGATATGAGGGCTCAAATATCCGATGCCACTTTTCGCAAACATTTTTGTCTTTGAAAATCTCAATAAGTAAACTATTCCATTTTTTAACGACTTCCTCGGTTGCCTCCAATTGATCAGAAACAACGAGATTGCCATTAATGATAACATCATGAATAGAAAGCGGCTTATCAACAGACTTGAGTCTAAACTGCAAAAGTTTCGTATCAGCTTCAGCAAAAGATGTAGCTGGATTCTGACGCAATGCTTTTGCGTCTTTGTTGGGTTCAAAAACATTAAAAGCGGCCAACTGAACAATTCTGTATGCGTCTTCCGTCTTCATGCCGTACTGTTTTCGCAAAAGATCTTTTGCTTCGCCGGCAGCATAGCAACCGCGGGAATTAATAATTTCCCAAAGCATATTATCCGGATACACGGTTAAGCCCTTCAAAACCCTATTCATAGTTTTTACAGAATGGACTGCGACATGAAAAAGATCAGGCCAAGCAACTCTTTCAACTGACGATTGCTCAATCGCCCTTTCTTCCCAAGTTTTTACGTTATCAAGGATCATCTGCAAATAACCCTTTGCCATGCGCGCCATTCCTTCCAGTTGTTCACAAGAAATAGTATTTTTCTTGTGCGGCATTGCCGAAGAACCTTTTTGTTTTTTACCGAATGGTTCTTGCAAAATAGGTCTTCCGCTGCGAGCACCAAGACGAATGTCCGTAGCAATTTTATCCAATGTCAATACGATTTGACAAATCGCTTGCGCCAGTGGCGTATAAAGTTCTCGCGGCATAATCTGAGTCGCGCCATAAAAAGGTTCAAATCCAAGAATACGCAAAGCTTCTTCTTCAAGATCCTCATCTATGCCTCTATAATTTCCAATCGCTCCGGAAAGTTTTGAATATTTCAGATTTTCTTTTGCCTTTTCCAAACTTTCCATTCCTTCTCTTACGCAAACCAACCATGTAAGACAGCGTTTGCCAAAAGTTTGAAGTTCTGCTTCCTGACCATGCGTTCTACCGTTCATTATCGTGTAGCGATAACGTCTGGCCAGATTCTCAAGAGTTTCCGTCAACGGTTGCAATTGCCCTTCAAATACAGAAAGAGCTTCTGAAAGCATTTTTGCAAATGCAGGTTCTTCTGTATCGTATGAAGTCATTTTTTCATGAATACACCGTCGCAAATTTTCCGGTAGCCACCTGAGACGTTCCTCAAGAAAGGCGTTAAGGTCGTGATGGATTTCTTTATCTCTTTTTTTCCACCACTTGATGTCAATTGGGTGGTCGTGAAATATGTCCGCTATCTCTTGTAAAATCGTTCTATTTTTCATTACCGAAAGATTTACTCTGGCTTCAATTACGGCCAACTCGGTTTCCTGCCAAAGCCAAAGCTTATGTTGATTGGAAAATGTTTTCGTAATTTTCCCATCCTTGTATCGCTCATCCATTTTTTACCCCCTTTGTTAATTTACCGATTTAACTAAACTTCTTTTGAAGCTGGTTATTATGTTATCATTTAAGCAAATTTTTCACTTTTTGTCAAATAAAAAAATGGAGATAGCGTTTGTTTCTAACTATCTCCATTTGGATTGGAATTTCAAGGCTTAATTACTGATCTGATTCTGTGATCACTATATAGCA
>Ga0265297_10001387_pt1 | contig 57367 bp, 59 predicted proteins | sample Munlanlwell13791_FD_192502 | JGI IMG/M metagenome (GOLD analysis project Ga0265297, IMG submission 192502) | Leachate microbial communities from a municipal landfill in Southern Ontario, Canada - Leachate well 137-91 | ecosystem: Engineered > Solid waste > Landfill > Unclassified | place...
TAAAAATCTTTGCATTAATTGTTCTTTCGACATTTCAACGCTGAAAAATGCGATAGGTATCTTTTCTTCAACCGCAGCGAACTCCGCTATTGAAGTAGCAAGGGCGCTTTTTCCCATCGAAGGCCTACCGGCAACAATTATCAAATCTCCTTTTTGAAGGCCCGCGGTTTTTACGTCAAAATCGCTAAATCCCGTGGGTATTCCGGTTATATGCGATTTTTTGTGATACAAAGATTCAATAAGTTCTATTCCATCTTTTATAATCTCTTTTATATGTATGTAACCGCCTTCTATACGCTTATCGCTTATTTCGAAAATAAGTTTTTCCGCTTTATCCAGGACAGTACTTATCTCTTCATCTTCTTTATATGCCAAAGAAACAATTTGCGTAGCGCTTGAAATAAGGAGCCTTAAAACTCCCTTTTCTTTAACGATGCGGGCATAGTAGCCAACGTTTGCTGAGGTAGGAACAAAATCTGCAAGCGAAGCCAAATAGCTTGCGCCGCCGATTCTTTCAAGCAGCTTTCTTTTGCTCAAATCTTCGGATACTGTTAATATATCAACTTTTTTTCTGGAATTAAAAAGCGAGATGATGGTCTCAAAGATTACCTTATGCTCGTCTTTGTAGAAAAAGTCCTCATTTACAATCTCCATAACCTCCGCAATCGCAGGCTCGTTTATAAGCATTGCGCCCAGAGTCGCCATTTCAGCTTCAATGTTTTGCGGCGGAAGTTTGTCGATTGTTTGAGAAGAATTTGCAGAAATCATTTCTTCATTACCCACAAACGCAGGTTAGCTTCTACAGCGGGATGAAGTTTAACCTTTAAATTATAAACGCCTAATTTTTTTATAGGTTCCGGGAGCGTAATTTTTCCTTTATCAAGGGTAAAACCCTCTTCCTTGAGCGCTTTTAGAATCTGCTGCTCTGTAATTGAGCCGTAAAGCTCTTCTGCGTCCTTGGCTTCGGTTGTTATGGTCAATGAAAGTGCTTCAATTTTTGTTTTTACTTCAAGCGCATCAGTTTTTATCTTTTCTTCTTGTTTATCCTTTCTCTTTTTTATTTCCTCAATTTCTTTAAAGCTATTTTTGGTTGCTTTTATCGCCGACCCTCTAGGCAATAGGAAGTTACGGGCAAAACCTTCTTTCACCTCGATGACTTCACCTTCTTTACCAAGCTTTTCCACATCTTTTGTAAGAATTATTTTCACTCTATACCTCCTGGCAATTAATCAACTCATTCTTTAACATACTATTTAACTACATAGGGGAATATGCTTAAAAAGCGGGCTATCTTTATTTCCTTAGCAAGCTTTCTTTGATGCTTTGCGCAATTTCCGCTTATGCGCCGGGATAAAACCTTTCCTTTTGATGAAACATAACGGGAAACTAAATCGATATTCTTGTAATTTATATCGAATTCTTTCTTACAGAAAACACAACTTTTTTTAAATCCGACTATTCGTGGTTTTGGTTTGATCATATCAGTTTACCTCTCCTGGTTCTTGATTATTGTTTTCTACGTCAGGCTCGGGTACTTCCTGAGCCTGGGCCTGTGGCTCTTCGCCCAAGTCAACACTTTTAGTTTCTTCTTTCGGACGGTTAGACATAAACTGCACGTTATCAGCTTTAACCTCAATGGTTGTACGGTTTTTCCCTTCGTTATCTTTCCAGCTTCGCGACTGCAACCTGCCTTCAACCAAGATTTGCCTGCCTTTAGCTAAGTATTGATTGCAAACTTCTGCCATCTGGCCCCAGACAATTACATTTATAAAACAAGTGTCTTTTTGATTTTGCCCGGTTTTATCTTTAAAATACCTGTTTACCGCAAGGCCCAGATTAACCACAGCTGCGCCTTGTGGCGTGTAGCGCAATTCCGGATCTCTCGTTAAATTACCCATCAAAAATATTTTATTTAAACTCGCCATATATCACCTACGCTTCGATTTTTTCTGCTTCCATATTTTTACCCTGTAATATCATGCTACGCAGTATATTTTCTTCAAGCCTGACAGTTTCTTTAAGCTCTGCCAATTTGTCAGTATCAAGAGAAAATTCAACCAGCCAGTAACACCCCTTTGTATGTTTTTTCTTGTCAGCACCTCTTGACTTTAAAAAAAACGCCAGGTTTCTTTCCTTGGCCCATACTTTTGCATCTAAAACTTTACCTTCAAGGCTTTCTATTTTTTTTGTTATCTTTTGAAAAATCTCTTCTTGTGCTTTTTCTCCTATATCTGTAGTTAAAATCATCATGCTCTCAAAATTTTTTTTCACTTTTTTCCTCCTGTTGCTTATTGTAATTCGTCATTACGTAATCTATTCCTGAACTTAACCAGTCTATGCATATGGAAGCTGCCGTTTGTATGGCCCGAAAAATTTCTTTTTTTTCTTCATGGGAAAAATCCGAAAGGACATAGTCAGCCAAATCCTGTTTTTCGGGCTTGCCTATGCCAATTTTTAAACGCGCAATATCATTAATTCCCAGATTGTCAATAATAGATGCCATGCCTTGATGCCCACCGCTTGAACCGCTTCTTTTAATTCTTATGTTGCCTAGAGGCAAATCAGCATCGTCATAAACCACAAGTAAATCATAAGGCCGCAGGCGGTATTTTGAGATAATCTTTTTAACGCAAAGGCCGGAATGATTCATGAAAGTGGATGGTTTCAGCAAAATAACATTTTCTTTTTCGGCTTTCGTTTTTGCTACATAGCCATTTAGCAGAAAACCCCTTTTAAAGGCACAATTTTGCCTCTTAGCTATCTCATCCATGACCATAAAACCGACGTTGTGGCGATTATTTTTATATTTTACGCCTGGATTACCTAATCCTACGATAATCTTCATTTTTCCCTCGCTGGTTTAGGCGTTATTTTCAAAGATCTTTCAACGTTAATTTATTTTTTCCCTTTTCCAGACTCTTTCCCCTTGGCCTCTTCTTTGGGCTTGGCTTCTTCCTTGGGTTTTGCTTCCTCTTTACCTTTTGCTTCTTTTTCTTCTTCGCCCTCTTCGCCCTCAGGAACTTCTTTCTTCTCTTTTATAACTTCAGGGCCGGTAGGTGCGGCTTCTTCTGCTGTAGGAGCTACTATTTCTTCTACCTTTTCAACTACTGTAGCGATTGTTTCTTCGGGAGAATTTACGATTTTAAGGTTACCGGCTACTTTTATATCTTTCACGTGGACTGAATTGCCAATGCCAAGGTGTGATACTTCCACTTCAATTTTTGCCGGAATATCCAAAGGCAGCGCTTCTATAACCAACTGCCATAATATTTGCTCTAATACGCCCTCATCTTTTAAACCTTTCGGCTCGCCCTTAAGGACAACCGGAACGTTTACTTTTATTTTCTCCTCAAGCGAAACCCTTATAAAATCAATATGTATAATTGCTTCAGTCAAAGGATTATATTGCACATCCTTTATCAGCACTGAAAAAGTTTCTTTTTTCTGCGCATTTGCAAGTTCCATATCGATTACCGCGCTCTGAGAAAAATGTATTGAATTAAGCGTTTTTAAACCTGTTTGCGGGACTTGCACGGCAACATTAGCTCCTCTTCCGTAAATAATCGCCGGGACATTTCCTTTAAACCTCACTTTTTTTGCGGTTTCTTTGCCGGTTTTTTCTCTTAAAATTGCTTCAATCTTTACCCTTTCCATCTTACCCCCTTAATAGTAGCTTAGCGCCTTATCGAATCAAAAAGCACGCTTATAGACTGTTCAAAATGTATACGTTTTATTGCTTCCGCAAAAAGCTTGCTTACAGAAACTATTTTTATTTTTTTGCTCTTCTTTTCCTCGTCCAAAGGAATAGAGTCTGTGATGACAAGATAATCGATATCAGAGCTTTCCAGCTTCTCTACGGCATTTGCCGATAAAATTCCGTGAGATATGGCAGCAAATATTTTCTTTGCTCCGGCACGCCTTATTGCCCCAGCTGCTTCAACTAAAGAACTTCCAGTTGCAATTATATCGTCAACAATTATTACGTTTTTACCTTCAACTTCACCTAATATATGCATAACTTCAGTTGCGTCCGGAGTGTTTCTTCTTTTATCCACTATGGCAAGCCCGGCGCGAAATTTTTTTGCATATGCCCTTGCCATTTTTATCCCGCCGACGTCCGGCGAAACAATCACAAGATTATTTACGCCTATTTCTTTAAAGTAATCTACGAAAACATCTATCGCGAAGATGTGGTCTACCGGAATATCAAAAAATCCCTGTATTTGGCCGGCATGTAAATCTAAAGCTAAAACGCGGTTTGCACCCGCAACAGTTAACAGATTAGCAATCAGCTTTGCCGTTATCGGGACTCTCGGCTGGTCTTTTCTATCCTGACGAGCATACCCGAAATAAGGCATTACCGCAGTAATGCGGTTTGCAGATGCACGCTTTAAAGCATCTATCATTATCAAAAGTTCCATTATATTTTCATTTACCGGTGCGCAAGTGGACTGAACAATAAAGACATCTTTGCCTCTGACATTTTCTTCGATTTTTATTCTCACTTCACCGTCGCTAAAACGAGAGATTAAGCCTCCCCCCATTTTAAGCTTGAGATTTTTGCAAATCTTAGAAGCTAAATTCTGGTTTGAATTTCCGCTAAAAACAATCATTTTATCCATAGTTAGCCCTTAGTTTTTTTATTTATTTTTTTTAAAAACCTTGCGGGAACACCTACTACTACTGTTTTCGATTTAACGTTCCTGCGTACAACACTTCCCGCTCCTGTTACGGCATGATTACCTATATTAAGCGGCGCAACCAAAACGCTATCTGAACCTATAAAAGAGTTGTTTCCGATTACGGTCTTACTCTTCGTTTTGCCGTCATAATTTGCAACAACAGTGCCGGCGCCTATGTTTACGTTTGTTCCGATTGTTGCGTCGCCAATATAACTAAAATGCTTAATTCGTGTTGTTTTTCCTATCTTGGAACGGCAAATCTCAACAAAGTTTCCCAGCCCAACACCGCTATCAACGCGCGTACCTTCCCTCAAATGGATGAACGGGCCAAGGCGACAATGACTGCCAATTATAACATTCTTTTCTATAAAGGTAAAGGGGTAAATTAAAGTATTTTTGCCTATTTTCACGTTATCTTTGATGAATGTGGTTTGGGGATCAATAATGCGCACCCCGCCCTCCATAAACTCCTCAACTACCCGAGTATTTAAAATCTTTTCCGCAAGGGCCAATTCCCCGCGGCTGTTTACACCCACAATCTCATCGTTATCGCTTAAAAGATAAGACTCTATAGGAATGCCTTTTCGATAAAGAATTTCGATTATATCGGTGAAAAAATATTCCCCCTTTTTTTCATTCTTTTTGATTTCCTTAAGATTAGCAAAAAGTACAAGTTTATCAAAAGCATATATTCCGCTATTAACCTCCCGTAAGCTCTGGCTGCCTGAAAGGTATACCGTTAAATCCTGCTTTTCGCAAATAGCTTCAATGTTATTGTTGCTATCTCTTATAATCCTGCCTAAGTCATTGTTTGTTTCAACACACGCTGAAATTACCGCACACTTAGCATTTTGTTTTTGGTAAGATAAAATAAATGAAGAAATTGTTTTTTCTGTTATTAATGGCGTATCTGCGCAAAGGATTAAAACATTATCGTGTTTTACTTTGCCCTGCGCGCTTTTAACGGCGTCAGCAGTTCCTTGTAATTTATGCTGGCGAACGAAATTAATGCCTTTAAAATTATTTTTTACATATGCCTCAACCAAAGATGCTTTATAACCTGTTACAACTATTACTTGTTTTACGGCTTTAACTTTTTTTAATTGCGAAAGCACATGGCCGATGAGAGGCTTCTCCCTAAGTTCGTGAAGAACTTTCGGAAGATTGGATTTCATCCTCACACCCTTGCCTGCTGCAAGTATTATTGCGGTAAAGTTTTTCATGATTAATTACCTTCTCTTAATTTGCGCCTTAAAAGTTTTTGCCGGATAGATAATACTCTATCTGCTAATTCATTCATCAACCTGATGCCTTCAAGTTTTTTCGCAGCAGACATTTTTGCACCTCGAGAAATTTTTTCTTTTTGAGTTTTCCAGCCAAACTTCATTTTGATTTTTTAACCAATTTTAGATATTTAATATCTTCCAAATCTTTATCGCGGCCAGATGCTTTATTTTTTTGAAACTCCCGCAATATTTCTTCGTAAAGTATCATACTTATAACATTAGCTATAGTTTATTCAAAAGCTCTAAATCTTTTTTGGCCAACGCTAATTTCTTTTTCCTCGTCCAACCTTTAATTTGAGCTTCGCGTCTTAACGCTGACGACTTATCGGGATGCTCTTCGGAAAATAAAATATCTTTCGCTATAAACGATTTCGTGAAATGACCACCTTTGCCCGATGCATGCTCTTCGAATCGACGCTTAAGATTATTTGTAATGCCAGTGTACAAATCTCCGTTCTCGCAACTGAGAATATACACATACCACATTATCCTTCGACTCACTCCTCGCTTTAATTAGGTTACGCTTATTATGGATCGCTCGTCGTTCGCTCAGGATACTTCTCCTCGTTCACCCCGAGGTTTAATATTAAAAACTTGTACTGAGCGAGTGAGCCCTTCGTAAACGAAGGGCGAACGAGTCGAAGTACTGCCCGGTGTGGACTCGAACCACAAAAAACAGACCCAACCCTATACCAGAGCTCGCTTTGCTCGCACAGTATAGGGTTGCCGTGAACCGTGCTTTGCTCTGGTTCACGGCAAATTCTGCTGTACTACTAAGTAATCTATCTGCCCGGTGTGGACTCGAACCACAAAAAACAGACCCAAATTCTGCTGTGTTACCAATTACACTACCGGGCAATCGTTGTCGTTGAGTGAATCTCTCAAAATTAGCTTCAATGATCTTTTTCCTTTTGTAGTCTTGAAATATTTTTCTCGCCTTACAGCATCTAGACGAGAAACAAAATATTCACAAAATATCAATTCGAATCCTGGCAACCTAGCCGTTGTCCAAGTGCTTCCTCGTTCATGTTCGGCTATCCTTCTTGGCAAATTTTCAGTATAGCCAATATAGAATCGCTTAATCTTTTTACTATATAAGATATAAACACAGTGCATGTTTTGACCCAACCCTATACCAGAGCTCGCTTTGCTCGCACGGTATAGGGTTGCCGTGAACCGTGCTTTGCTCTGATTCACGGCAAATTCTGCTGTGTTACCAATTTTTTAACCCTGAACCGTGTTGCCGAAGGCGACTCTGGTTCAGGGACACTACCGGGCAATCTATAAAAACAAAAAAGGCTGAGGTTAAGGTCGAGAATATAATAAATCCGTTTTTTAATTAGCCTTGACCTTAGCCTTAACCTTTCTCTAACTTTGCATTTCCGGACTTTCTTCTTTAATCTCCTCTCTTGGCCCTAATGTTTTTTCGCTTTGATAAGCGTCCAAAACCTTACTTTGAAGATAATCGCGAAACTCCTGATTTATAGGATGCGCGAGGTCCTGGTGCGTTGTTTGCCTATTTGTTCCCAAGTCTTTAGGGGGCGGAGGTAATTGCACGCCGCAATGATTGCAATAGTGGCTTCCCATGTCTACTTTTTTTCCGCAACGCGGGCAAAATTGCTTTGCTTTTCTGGCCGGCATAGCCACAAACAAGCCACTATTACCTTCTACAACCTTAATATTCTTTACAACAAAAGAGTTATCGAATGTAACTGTTGCGTATGCCTTAAGACGCTTGCCTTCATTTTCCCTGAGTGAAATCCTGACTTCTGTAATCTCCATGAGCTTACCTCCTTTAACCCAAGCTCTGCTCCGATAATAGCTCGGAACAAACAAAGCAAAATTTGCCCTTACACAGTTTTTGCCGCCCCGCGCCTCACGAGGCAATTATACATAATTAACAACTGCATAACTGATTAAAGAAATTTTACAAATCAAAACCTGAAAGATTTGTATCTTTCTTTAGTAAAACAAATTTGCCCTGCCTTACCCAACAGGCCGAAGCCCTGTTGGGTAAGCTGCTAGTAAAAACACGTTTAAAGAACAATTACTTATTTATAAGAAATTGTTCTGGAGCCCGCTTTAGGCGGGCGACGCCCCCTTCCGTCATTTTATACGGGCTGTCGAAGACGTGCCCGTGTAATTACAGCAAAGGGATTAAACATACCTGGGTTAAAATGTCTGCACATGGAAAATGAACCAATCTTTCGGCAAAATGCTTTTTACTTTTTTTTGCAAAGAATTTTCACAAAGCGTGTATATTGCACTGCCGCTGCCGGTTACTCTTGAAAAAATTCCATTCTTTAAAAGCTTAATCTTGGCTGCAGACAACTCCATACAAAGACAAAGAGCGACATTCTCCAATGCATTAAAAATATTGTTTTTTAACAACTGGCAATCGCCTTTTTTTAATGCGTAAGTCAGCATCTTAACATTATTAAGAAAATTTGTCAATTTAGCTCTATAGTTACCATAAACCTTGCTTGTAGCAAGACTTGACCCTGGCCAGATGATTGTATGTTTAAAGGTTTTTCCCTCTATGGGTAACACTTTTTCTCCTCTACCGCTAATTACTGCGAACCGGCTTTGCGCAAGAAAAAAATTGACATCGCTTCCTATGCAACTACCTAATTCGTATAAAGTATTTTTATCCAGGCTTAACCCGCAAAGCTCATCTATTGCAAGCATTGTTAAAGCCGCATTAGATGAGCCTCCCCCAAGGCCAGAACCGACAGGTATTCTTTTTAAAAGACGAATATCGAAGCCGTGTTGAATTTTATATTTTTTCTTCAGCAATCTTGCAGATTTGACACAAAGGTTTTCTTTGTTGGCGAGATTTCTTTTATTGCAGGAAATTTTTATATCGTTATGCTTTGCTATCGTAATAGTTAATTCATCGAAAAGAGAAATTCGTTCGGCGATACTTTCGATTTTATGGTAGCCAGAAGGATATTTGCCTAGAATATTAAGGTAAAGGTTTATTTTGGCGGGGCTTAAGACCTTTATTTTACTTCCGTAAAAATTCTTCGCATTTTTTCGCGATACAATTAGCCGAGAGTCCATAGCATTCCATAAGCTCTTTTGGTGAACCCGATTGGCCGAACCTGTCTTCAACACCTATATGTTCAACCAAAACAGGGCAGTCATGAGACAATGTTTCACATACTGCTGAATATAATCCGCCGGTTACCTGATGTTCCTCGCAAACAATAATTTTGCCGTATTTTTTAGCGATATCAACGATCAAGGATTTATCTAATGGTTTTATGGTGTGAATATTAAATACTGCAGCATCTATTTTTTTATCCGTAAGTGCAGCGGCGGCGGCCAAAGCTTCATTGACCATAACACCACACGCAATTAATGCTATGCCCTTTCCTTCCCGGCACATATAGCCCTTCCCCAGAACAAAATCTTTTTTACTTTCGATAGAAGCCACCTTTGACCTTCCTAATCTAACGTAAAACGGGCCGTTAGTTTCGAAGGCAGCAAGTATAGCTGCGCGAGTTTCAGGGCCGTCAGCAGGAACTATTATTTTCATATTAGGTATCGCGCGCATAAAATTTATATCTTCCAAGGCCTGATGAGATGCGCCGTCTTCGCCAACAGTTATTCCGCTATGAGTTGCTACGATTTTGACGTTTAAATTATTATAACATATGCTGTTTCTGACCTGATCTAGCGCTCTCGCGCTGGCAAACATCGCAAAAGTTGAGGCAAATACTATCTTGCCGCAACTGGCAATTCCTGCCGCAGTCGCCATCAGATTCTGCTCGGCTACACCAAAATTAAAAAATCTGTCGGGAAACTCTTTCGCAAACAAAATCGTTCTCGTTGAGCCGGATAAATCCGCATCACACACAATAACCCTTGCGTCTTTTTTGCCAAGCTCAACAAGAGTTTTACCGTAAACATCGCGTTGGTATAATTGTTCTATGGCCATTATTCCTCTTCCTCTATGCCTTCTTCAGCTTTTTCGATTTCACTAAGTTCACGAAGGGCGATTTCCCTTTCTTTTTCCGTAGGCGCTCTTCCGTGGAAATCAACCACGTGTTCCATAAAAGAAACACCCTTGCCTTTTACTGTGTGAGCAATTATAACTGTTGGTTTTAATTTAACCGTCTTTGCAATCCTAAAAGCCTCGAGCAGTTCTTTAAGATTATGTCCATCGCAGGACAGGGCATGCCAGCCGAAAGCTTCCCATTTATTCAAAAGAGGCTCCAGGTTCATGATATCATCAGTTCTACCGTCAATCTGAAAATGATTATAGTCAACTATACCGCACAAATTATCTGCTTTAAAATGTGCCGCAGCCATAGCTGCTTCCCAGATATTGCCTTCCTGTATTTCACCATCACCCATAAGACAATACACGCGGTAATCTTTTTTATCTACTTTGGCAGAAAGCGCCATTCCCAAAGCAATGGATAAACCCTGCCCCAACGAGCCGCTGGCAACTTCTACCCCGGGAACACGTTTGTCGGGATGGCCCTGAAGTATGGAATTAAGCTTACGTAAAGTCCATAAAGCCTCCCGTGGAAAATAACCGCTTAACGCGAGAGTTGCGTAAAGCGCGGGGGCGCAATGCCCTTTGGACAAATGAAACCTGTCTCTATCCGGCCATGCGGGATTTTTAGGGTCATGACGCATAACTTCAAAGTAAAGACAGGCGATTATATCTGACGACGAAAGAGAGCCGCCCGGATGGCCGCTTCCTGCTTTGGCAAGCATCTCGATGATAAGCTTTCTTATTTCGTTAGCCTTATTTTTTAGGTACTTTATTTTCTGCTCCATATCTATCTACTTTATTTTTTAGTTCTTTATTATCGGGGAAACGCTCCAGGCCTTTCTTGTAAAAATCAAGCGCATCTTCTTTTTTACTCAAAGCTATGTAGAGATCGCCCATATGTTCATAAATAACCGGGTCTTCCTGGTATTTTATAGCTTTCTTCAGGTAGTCCTGCGCTTTTTTGTAATCTTTCTTTTTAAAATAAATCCAGCCAATGCTATCAAGATATGCACCGTTATCAGGCTCTGCCTCTAAAGCCTTTTTAAGCATGCTTTCAGCTTCATCGAGGTTTTTACCTTCTTCGGCGTATAAATAACCGAGAGAATTCAAGGTCTGGGAATGGTTAGGCGAAATTTGCAAAGCCTTTTTCCAGGTTTTTATCGCATCATCACGCCGTTTAAGGTCTTCATATAAAAAACCAAGCCAAAAAAGCGCATCAACATACTCGGGCTGCTGTTTTACGATATTTTCGTAAATCGCTAATGCTTCCTGCGGCTGTTTTTTATAAAAATAAAACTGCGCAAGATATTCGGAGATTTTCACATCTCCCGGCTTCAATTTATGAGCTTTTTTTAAAAACTCCTCATATTCACCTTCAAGCTCTACATCTTTCTGGCCGTAAGAATAGAGAAAAATTAGGCCAAGAGAAGCATCAAAACTTTCCGGATTAAGCGCCTTTGCTTCTTTAAGTTCGGCTTCCGCTTTTTCAAGGGCGCCCATCCGTATTAAAACGCTTGCTATTTTTAATCTTACATATATGGAATTAGGGTCAACTTTTTTTACTTTATTAAGTTCCGTCAACGCTTGCTCAAAACTACCTTCCTCAGCATAGAACAAACCTTTGAGATAATCGCCATAAAGCTTTTTAATAGATTGTTCGCTCGCGGCAAAGAGATTTAGAGCGCCAAGGCAGGAGATAAAAAAGATTACAAGCGGCAAGAAAAAATTTTGCTTTACCCCGTTAGAGAATATTTTTCTAGCGGAGTCAGCGCGATAAATCCTCAGATAACGCAATTCTCTAACGGGGCTTACTGCCGCAGATTTTATAAAATTAACAGCGTTTTCGATATTTGCGCGTTTGACAGAAGTAGACATTCGAAAAAATATCATAGAAGTTTACCAAACATAATATAATTGGCTGCGCAAAACAAGAACTTAGGTTTGGCGCAGCCAATTATATTATCTAGATTTATGTCTCTGTTGTTTTCTTCTCTTCTTAAACCAGTGTCTTTTCACTTTTTTCAGCTTTCTTTTCCTTCCACAAGGCATTTTCCATCGCTCCTCTTAGTCGCTCTGGAGAAACCAGATTACAGAGTACAGATAACAGAATCCCTTTCTAATTATTATTCTCTAGTTTCTGGTTCCTTTGCTAATAAATTAACTTATTCAAGGGGTATTCAATTATACCCTCTGCCCCATTTTCTTTAAAAAGCGGCAGAAGCTTTCTTACTTCTTTTTCTTCAATTATAACTTCAAGTGCATACCATCCTTCGAGCGTCAGAGATGAGATTGTCGGTTTCTTAAGCGCCGGGAGTATTGATAAAATTTTCTGAAGATTTTCTTTCTTAACATTAAGCTTTAAACCAACCTTATCTCTTGCTTCAAGCGCACCCTTTAAAAGAAGCAGTATGTAGTTAATTTTTTTCTTTTTCCATTCATCCTTGTATGCTTCTTTATTTGCGATAAATTTGGTTGTCGAAGAACACACAGTGCCTATTTCCGTTAAGCCGTTTGCGCGTAAGCTTTCACCGGTTTCTGTAAGCTCAACTATTGCGTCAACCAATCCGGTTTTAACTTTTACTTCTGTTGCGCCCCAGCTAAATTCTACTTCGACATTTATTTTTTGCTCCTTAAAAAATTTCTTAGTGTAATTCGCCAACTCGGTGGCTATTCTTTTTCCTTCTAAGTCTTTTAGTTTTTTTATCTTAGAGTCATCACGTACAGCAATCACCCAACGCACAGAATTTAAGGTTCTTTTGGCATACAAAAGCTCATCAACGCGTATAACATCTGAATTATTCTCAAGAATCCAATCCTCGCCGGTTATGCCGCAATCCAGCACCCCATCCGCAACATAACGCGACATTTCCTGCGCGCGTAAAAGCGTTAGCTTTATTTCGATATCATCGATGGAAGGCGTGTAGGAACGTGAACCTACAGAAATATTAAACCCGCCATTTTTAAAAATCTCTAAAGTTTTTTCCTGTAAACTTCCTTTTGGTATGCCTAATTTTAGAACTTTCACATCAACCTCCGTATCCTTTTAAGAAAACCCGTTAATACTTTACAGATTTTAAATTATACAACCGGAAAGTATGATTGTAAAGAAAAATTAGCCCTAGATTCTAGGGTTTTAAAAGCGTTTTTGCTGCAAGGAATACTTCATCAACACTTATTCCCCTAAGGCATTGTTTATCTATATTACAACCGCTGAAACGAAAAGATTTGTAACACGGCCGGCAGGAAATGTGCTTAGCGAAAACTACACAATTATCTGTTACCGGGTATGCGCCGTAAACTTTTTCATCTACCGGGCCGAACAAAACTATTGCTTTTTTGCCCAGGGCCTGCGCAATATGAAAAGGCCCACCGTCATTAGTAACAATAAGGTTACATAAAGAAATAGCAGTGCAGAATTCCTCCAAATCTATTTTTCCACACAAATTTATAACATCGTTTTTTAGCTCACTTTCGATATAAGAACATACATCTATCTCAGCCTTAGAACCAAAAAGCAATATTTTCACTTTTAGACCTTCCTTAAGTTCTTCGCAAAGTTTCAAAAAATTTTCCTGCGGCCAGCGCTTAAAATAAGCAGTATCGCGCCAGCTATCTCCTGACCCAGGACAAATGGCAATTAGCGTATCTTTTTCGCAAATATTGTTTTTTTCAAAAATTTCTTTTACCCTTTGCAGTGATTCTCTGGAAAGAACCAAATCAAGCTTATAATCTTTTGGTGTAATATTCAGGAATTTGAGAAGCTCGAGATGATATCTTGCAACGTGTTTATCGCTATAGCCATAAGTTATATCTATTTTATCTGTGAGAAACCTTCCTCTGTTTTTAAAATTAAAACCTATACGTTTTTTAATACCGCTCATTTTTAGGAAAAAGCCGTATTGAGAATTTAAAGAAAGGTCGAAAACAACATCGTATTTTTCTTTTTTTATCTCCCTGAAAAAGGAAACCGTTTTTTTAAGAAACGCTAATTTTGATTTTTTTAGCGCATCCCTCCACTCATCTTTTTCAAAAATAAATACCTTATCAAGAAATGAATAGTTCTTAAGCAACGGGTAAACGCGCTTATTGCAAAGATAGTGCACAGAAACGCCGAGTAGGTTTTCTTTCAAATTCCGCACCAACGGCGTACTGAATAAAACATCTCCGATGCCAAAAGGATTAAAGACTAGTACTTTTTTTATTTCCATAAATTATTATTTGCTGTCAATTGCTGATAGCTGAAAGCTGACGATTGACAGCTCTCCATCAGTATATCGCATTTTGTTTTGGGAAAAAAGACTTTTATTTGCTCTTTTGAATTGAGGGCTTTAAACATTTGCTTATTCACAAAATTTAGTTGACTATTCAGCAAAAATAAGTTACACTGGTAATACTTAGATAGTATCACGTAGCAAGTAACACGTAACAAGTCTTTAAAAACACGCTGCGCGATACCTGTTACTTGATACTTTTTAACTTACAAAAATAACACAATGAATATAGGCGCAGTAATTAGAAACTTACGTAAAGATGCGGGGCTGACTTTGGCCGAGCTTTCGCAAAAAAGTAATGTTGCCCTCGCAACCTTAAGCCGCATTGAAACCGGGAAAATGACCGGAACTCTGGAATCGCATATGCAAATTGCCAAAGCCCTTGGCCTAACACTACCACAATTCTACAGCGAAGTAGACAAACTTAAAGCCAACCAAACCGAACCAGAACAAGAATATCGCGCCAATATGTTTGTCCACAACAAAGATGCTTCCTCCACTATTTTAACCAAAGATATTTTTAATAAAAAGATGCTGCCGGTGCTTATTGAGCTAAAACGCGGCGGAAAAACCCATAAAGAAGAATTAAAACTCGGCGCAGAAAAATTTATCTATGTCTTAAGTGGAAAAATCGAAATTATAATTGGCACAAATAAAGAGATTTTAGAAAAAGGCACAACTCTTTATTTTGATGCCTCTCAACCGCACTACATTAAAAATATAGGTAAAGGGGATGCAATGTGTCTTTGCGTAGTAACACCCGTTGCTCTATAAAGGTTGCGTCAATTGGTTGCGGTTGCGCGGCTAGTATCGGTTACGTTTATCGTAAAACGTAGTGAAAAAAATCTAAAACATTATGGAAGATAAAAAGCCTATACGAAGTTTTCAGGATTTGGAGGTTTACCAAAGTAGCTACCAAGCAATGTGTGAAGCGTTTAAGGATATTTTGCCCAAATTGCCGAGCGAAGAAAAATATGATTTGGTTGATCAGCTTAGACGCTCAGTTAAAGCGATTCCTCGTTTAATAGCCGAAGGTCATTCTAAAAGGCACCAAAGGAAAGGTTTTCAAAAGTATTTAGATGATGCAATGACCGAATCTAACGAAACGATAGTTTCTCTAACTCAAGCCAAAGATCTATATTTTTCTTTTGTTGACATCAAATTATGCGAAAAACTAATCGATGCTTATGACAAAATTAGCAGACAGTGTTACAATCTGGCACTTGCCTGGGATAAATTTGGGGAACGGAAAGCCGAACGTAACCGTTAAACGAATGACGAAACGAGCAGCGTAACCGCAACCGTTCAACGCAACCAGAAACATGGAGGTAACTATGAATGAAAGAAAAACAATCCTTATCTGCGATGACGAAGAAGGCGTCCGGGAATCATTAAACCTTATCCTGGGCGAAGATTATAATCTGGCCTTTACCGGCAATGGCAACGAAGCTTTACGTTATCTTGAGAAAGCAAACCCTGATTTAATCATTATGGATATAAAAATGCCCCAGAAGAACGGACTTGAAGCGCTAAAAGAACTGCGCCAGAAAAAGCCAAACATAAAAGTGATTATGGTTACCGGATACCAAAGCGTTGAAACGGCTGCTGAAGCAAGTAAATACGGCATCCTTGAATACATTACCAAACCGTTTGAATCTTCTTTAGTAAAAGAAACTGTCCAGAAAGTTTTAAAATCCCCAAATAGTATCACGTAACAAGTAACACGTAACACGTTTTAAAAGACGTGTTACCTCCACCCCAGGTGGACTCGCCTAAATGTTTTTATACGGTGGCGAGGCTACGTGAAACGTGCTACTTAACGCTTGCTGCTTAATTTATATGAATTACCTACTCCTCAATTATATCATCGCCTCATTGGTTGAGACTACAACCTCGTTTTCTATGAGCACTTTTATTTTAACTAAAGGCATATAAATGCAATGAACATTTATTCAATACCATATTTTATTGCAGCGTTTTTAGTCATCTCATTGAGTATATTTGTTTTTGCTAAAGATAGAGCTGCTTTTATAAATAAAATATTTGGCTTGTTCGGTTTTTTTAATTTTATCTGGTTACTATCTTACGCTATTTCATATCAGTTCAAAGAAATAGATATCGCCTCGGTATGGTTAAAGATTGGATACACAGGGGTGATATTCCTTGCGATTACAGGGCTTCATTTCAATGCGATTTTTCTGGGTTTTGCTAATAAACAAAAAAAGATAATTATAGCTGCTTATTTATTGGGTTGCTTTTTCGTTTTATTATTATGGGATACCAATTATTTTATCCAAGGATATTATAAATATTATTGGGGTTATTATCCAAAAGCATCTTCTTTACATCCAATCTATTTATTATTTTTTACATGTCTTGTTGTTTGGATTTTTTTAACATCATATATATTTATACAAAAAGAACGAAAAAATCTCTCTTCCAATCAATACACAAAAATGAAATATATCCCGTTAGCCTTGTTTGTTTATACCTTTGCAGCTGTTGATTTTATTCAAAACTATGGTGTTGAATTTTATCCTTTTGGATTCATTTTTGTAATTCTTTATATAGCTATTATGTCTTATGCCATCGTCCGCCACCATTTGCTCGATATAAATATCGCCATCAAGAAAACTGCAGTTTATTCTATTCTAGTTACCATGATTACCATTGCTTACTTTGTTATCGTATATATTATGGAATCGCTCTTCCGAGGTTTTGTAGGTTATAAATCTGTCCCCTGGACGTTGAGTGTTATTGCTCTTTTTATCTTAATATTCCAGCCACTTAAGAATTTAATCCAGTCTTTTGTGGATAAATATTTCTTTAAAACCTCCCAAGCTGTTCTCGCGGATGAACTCCAAAAAGCCCAGGAAGAGTTAAAACGCGCTGAGCGCCTTAAAGCAGTAGGTACTTTAGCTGCAGGAATGGCACATGAGATTAAAAACCCTTTAACCGGCATTAAGACTTTTACTGAATACCTGCCTGAGAAATACACTGACCCTAAGTTTGTTGAGAAGTTTCATAAGATAGTAAGTATGGAAGTAAACAAAATAAACGATATTGTCCAGCAGCTCTTAGATTTCTCCAAGCCAAAACCGTTAAAATTGCAGGAATCCAATATCCATAAAATCATTAACCAAACTCTTTCCCTGCTTAGCAATAGCTTTATCAAATATAAAATTAAACTGATTAGGAATTACGATAGTTCTCTATCCTCTGTTTCTATAGACCCTAATCAGATGCAGCAAGTATTCTGCAATCTCTTTCTCAATGCCATAGAGGCAATGAAAGGAGGCGGTAAGTTAAGTGTTGCTACCAAAGCAATGCCTGACTACGCAGAAATAACTGTCAACGACACCGGCAAAGGCATTTCTGAAAAAGACCTGGAACATATCTTCGATCCTTTCTACACCACCAAAGAAACCGGAACCGGCTTAGGTATGTCAATTATCTATGGGATAATCAAGGAACATAGGGGAACTATTGAAGTAGAATCTAAAGAAAACAAAGGAACAAGTTTTATAATTAAATTACCATTTAACACATGAACTCTTTACTAATTAATTTTGTTATTGCCTTATGGATTGAAGCTTTGGTATCGTTATTTTTTGGAATTTTTCTGTTTGTTAAAGGCACCGAGAAAAGCCATAAGCTTTACGGTTTGCACTCTTTTAGTGTATTCTTGTGGAGTTTTAGTCAAATTTGGTTGATATCCTGCGATAAATATCAAACGGCTTTTTTTTGGGCACACTTACTTTTAATCGGGGTATTCTTTATATCAACATTTTTCTTCCATTTCACTATTTCGTTTTTACAAATCAAGAATAAAGGCTGGGCAATACGCCTTGCTTATTTATTAAATATTATATTTATCGGCCTGTCTCCAACAAAATATATGGTAGCAGATGTGGTACCTAAATTTTATGTTAAATATTTTGCCATACCGGGTTTAGCTTATCACTTTCTGGCTATCTTTTATAGTATTTGCGTTGTATATTCTCTACGCAAATTATTCGAGGCATACATAAATTCATCAGGAGGAAGACGAAATCAATTGAAATATTTATTTTGGAGCACGTTTCTTGGATTTGCAGGAGGTAGCGGAAATTTTCTTCTAGGATACGACGTAAATGTTCCCCTTTTGCCATTTTTAACTTATCTCGGAAGTCTCTGGGCAGGAATTGCTACCTACGCCATCCTCCGCCATCATTTGCTCGATATAAACATTGTCATTAAAAGAACTGCTGTTTATTCGATTTTAGTTACATTAATTACTGTAAGTTATTTTATTCTAATCTACATCGTAGAATCTTCTTTCCGTGGATTCGTAGGTTATAAATCTATATCCTTGACTATAGGTTTTTTGATTATATTTACTTTACTATTCCAGCCCTTGAAGAATGCCATCCAATCCTTTATTGATAAATACTTTTTCAAGGGTTCCCAAGCAGCTCTAGCTGACGAGCTTCAAAAAGCACAAGAAGAATTAAAACGCGCGGAACGTCTTAAGGCAGTGGGTACTCTTGCTGCTGGTATGGCACATGAGATAAAAAATCCTTTAACCGGCATTAAGACTTTTACTGAATACCTGCCCGAGAAATACACTGACCCTAAGTTTGTTGAGAAATTTCATAAGATTGTAAGCATGGAAGTAAACAAAATAAACGACATCGTTCAGCAACTCCTGGATTTCTCCAAGCCAAAGCCACTACAGTTACGCGAAGTTAATATCCATCAAGTCATTGATCAGACGCTTTCCCTGCTTAGCAATAGCCTTATTAAGTATAAAATCGCACTGGTCAGGAATTATGACAACTCGCTCCCTCTTTTAAGTATAGATCCGAATCAAATGCAGCAGGTATTTTGTAATTTATTTTTAAATGCAATTGATGCAATGAAAGAAGGTGGGCAGTTAAGTGTAGCAACTAAAGCAAACCCTGATTATATCGAACTAACCATCAGTGACACTGGAAAAGGTATTGCTAAGAAAGATTTAGAACATATCTTTGACCCTTTCTACACTACCAAAGATACAGGAACCGGCTTAGGTATGTCAATTATCTATGGCATAATCAAGGAACATAAGGGAGAGATTGGGGTGGAAAGTGGTGAAATAAAGGGAACAAAGGTTACGATAAAGATACCAATCACACAAATTAAATAATACTTATTTTTTCGGCAATTCGATTATGAACTTTGTTCCCTGCATATGGGCGGATTCGAACCAGATTCGGCCTTTGTGGTTTTCTTCGACAATTCTTCTAACCACATACATACCAATGCCGGTTCCTGATTTGTAGGAGGATTTTGTGGTAAAAAATGGGGCGAATATCTTTTGTTTGGCTTCATCTTTAATGCCTGATCCATTATCGGAAATTTCAATACGGTAATTATTACTTCCTTCTGTAAGCTTAAGCTTAATCAAAGGCGTAAATTTTTCCTTTTCCTCTCTTGAGAGATGATGTTTCTTATCCAAACTAGCCTCATAGCCGTTGTCGAGAATGTTATACATTGATTCCATAATCTGCGCTTTTACACCATAAATCATATCACAATTATCTAAGTCAATCTGCAAAGGAAATTCCTGAAGCTCATGTTTTATCTTAAGCAACTCAAGTGCAGCATCGATGACTTCCTTCAGGGAAAAATGAGAAAAGAATGTTTCTTTTTCTTCAACACGAGCATAAGTTAATATGCCTCTTACAATACCATCTGTCATCTTTACATTCTTTATCAAAGAATTGGCTATTTCAATAGCGTACTCAAAAGTTTTAGCTAAATCAGGATTTTGTTCAACAAGTGGTTTGCGCTTAGAAATGAAATCTTCTATTTCGCACTTGAGTTCTCCTGATGCTATAGAAAAATGATTAAGCCGGTTTTTTATCTGATGCGCAACTCCGTCAGCCATACCGCCTATTGAAGCTAATTTTTCCGCAGTAAATATTTTTTCTTGCGCGTTTTTAAATTCATCGAAAAACAAACAGTTCTCGATAGTCATCGCTGCCTGATTGGTAAGTATCTTAAATACATTTATGTCATCTTCTGAATATGGTTCACGATTGCTTTTTTCTCCCAGAACCACGAAACCCAAAAGATTATCTTCAATCAAAGACGGTAAAATCAGACTTATACGTTTTGGAAAAGTTAGCGAACTCTGCACACCAAGAGGAAGCTCTTCATATAAATAGGGCTCTTTGTTATTTTTTAAAAATCTAATAAACTCAGTATCATAAGCAAACTCTAAAGTATAGCCCCCTACTCCAGAATCACGTATTGCCTTAAGTCTATATGTTTTATGTTCTTTATCCTCAAGAAAAATTGCAGCAAAATCAATCTTAACAATCCTTTTAACAATATACACAATGAGCTTCGATAATCTATTTAAATTATGTTCCCTTGCCATTCCGCTTGCTGCCTGAAGTAATAATTTTTGATAGCGTTTTTGTTCAGCTAAAAATCTATTCTCAACCCCTCTTCGTATTTGATCATAAGCTAAAGGAGCGAGTGTTGCAAAAAATGTCATAAGGCCAACCGGTGCAAGCCACCAATGCTTTCCCCATATAGGGTATAAAACTGGATACATTCTGTAAGCAAAGAAAAAAGGAACGCCTAATAAAAAGGTATAGCTTATTATAAACGTAACGGCGCGAGAAATAAAAACGCGGATGTCCATGAGACGGTATTTCAGGATGGCGTAGGCCCAAATAGCGGGATATATTACAATTAGGAAATTGGAGTATGGATATATTTCTATCCTAAAGACAGGAAGGAAATCTCCGTGAGCGCCTAGCCATCCCATCATTGAACCAAGAATGAAATATTTAATCTGCTCTTTTTTCAATCCAGATGAACATCTTAATTCTTTTAGGAGCAGCATAAATGAATATCCTAATATTATCCAATAAAAATAAATGTAAAATACCAGCCATATCGGATTTTTATATTTTACCCAATCAACCCAATAAATTTGTTCAAAGGAAAAACGCAAATTGCCTAAAAATAGTTTTTCTGATAGAAATGTAAACAATAAGAAAATTAGCGCTAAGCTGTAAAATGAAAAAATTAAAAATTTTTTGCGGTAATTTAGAAAGGTAAAAACAAAGTGAGAATATATAACCGGTGTAAAGATTATGCAGATATATCCTATCTGCCACCAATAAAACGCCTTTTCAATAGAGCCTGCAACAGCCAACTTAAAACCGGCCCAACCCCATATGACAGCAAAAAGGCAAAAGATTGCTAGAATCCTTCTAAGTTTTTGCCTAGCTTTATCCCATAATAAAAAAATTGCTAAACTCAAACTAGTAACAAATATTAATAAAGATGAGGCTGCAAATAAAGTCATATTTACTTTTTTTGTCTTATCTCATGAAGAATTAACATAGCTATTTTTCTTGCAGAAAATATCACTTTTGAAATACCACCTTGTCCTTCGCCCGTGGTGACCCAATGACCCACAAAAAAAAGATTGCTTATTTCACTTTTCCATGGAAATATTGTTGATTTTAGTTGATCAATGGTAGAAAGCCAACCAAAAGCAGCGCCATTTTTACTATAGGTATACTTATAAAAAGTAAAAGGAGTAGCAAGAACGCTTATTTTTATTTCATCTTTTAAACCAGGTAAAATTTTTTCCACTCGCTCAATAGTTTTTTGATACATCAAGTCTTTACTGCCTTCCCAAAATCTTTTAGATTCAAATGGTGCAAATTGAAAAATTTGCATAGTACTTTTATTAGATATTTTGTCTTCTTCTCTATATTCGTGAGCAGATGGAAAACTCACCATGACAAATGGTATATTTTTAAGATTTTTCTTTAAGTTAGAAAAATAGCTGTCCTGGATTGGATTATCAAAACTCCATATATTACAAGTTTCATTTGTAAGGTTAGTTAGATTTTCTTTAAGCCCTAGATAGACAACGAACAAAGAAGGAGATATATATAGCTTTTTTAAAAGATTATATCCTTTACTGTTTACTTTATTTAAAAGTTTTTTAAATGTATGATTAGCATCAACGTTAGAAATTAAAATTTTAGAGTTTATTAATTCTCCAGTAGTTAACTTCACTCCTTTCACTTTTTTATTTTGGATAAATATATTTTCAACTTCCTTATTTAAAACTATTTTACCGCCATTCTGTTCAAATTTATTGGCTAACGCATCTGGAAAATTCTGCATTCCCCCAATGGGATAATACCCAGGGTCCAATAAGTATTCTTTATATAAAATCACTGCAGTTATTGCTGCTACAAATTTGGCTGAAATACCAATGTTATATGTTAATCCTTCAATCATCGTTTTTAGTTCATAATCGTCAAAAAAACTATCCAATAAATTCCTAAATGTTAAACCGCTAACTTTCTTATATATTTGAGCAAAATTATTTTCCATTATAAAGCTGAAAAATTTCTCAATATTGTCTTTCTGTTTTGGAAAATTAATTATAAATTCTTTGATTGTCTCTTTTGGATCTGCTCTAATATAAATTTTTTTTCCATCGATAATAATCTTGTCGGCCGGATCAAATTGATTAAACTGTATTCTATCTTTTAAGTCAAGTTCTTCCAGAATCTTACCTAAAAGTCCTTTTTTGATACCACCCAGATAGTGAACACCTATATCGAATTTATAGTTATTTCTTGTAAAGGAAGCACAATAACCTCCCACATTAGCATTTTTTTCTATGATGCATACTTTTAAACCAGCATTAGCTAAATAAATGCCACAGATTAGCCCTCCAATACCTGCTCCGATTACAACCACATCGTATCTATCCATAATAAAAAAAATTAAACAATTTGTCTTTCTTTTTTTAAAATCCTCTTTATTAATATGAATTTTTTGTCGTCAATCGCTTCGTCAAAACATTGCAGAGGAGCTGAAGAAAAACCGATTTTTTTTGCGCGGTTTACTATATCTTTAGCTAATACTGGATCAGCGTATCCTAAAGCATAATTTTTTTTATAACCATACAAAGCCAAAACTAAAACTTCCGCAAGGCAACCATAAGTTTCCTTACAACTAGCTGCACGTGTTAATGGCAGATCCATTAGGTCAGGCATATTACGTGCCGAAGTAATATCTATGGAAATTGGTAGCCGCATCATTCCTCCTTCTAATAAAATTATGTCATTCCTTATCTTTAGAATTTCCTTGGAAACGTTTTTCGGAAAAGAATCGTCAATAATTATTGCTCCCTTTTTGAGATATTCTGGCTTTATAATAGACGTGGGAGAATTTGTAGCGACAATCACCAAGTCAGCCTGTCTAACATCAAAGAAATTATTAGATAATACTATTTTTGTTTTCGGAGAAATGTTTTGCAAATTGTTTTTAAGTTCCTCCAATTTCTGAGTTGCGCTAAACGTACTAAGATCAAGAAGAATAAAATGTTTAGGCTTGTCTTCCGCAATAAGTTTAGCGCAACCAGAACCAATAGAACCTGCCGCTCCTACTATCGCTATCGTTGCTTTTTTAATATTTAGATTAATTTTTTTTGAACAATTTCTCGCCATTTCTATAATATTTCCGATAGTATATACATGCCCCGTAGTGAAACCAACATTTGGCATTTGTTCAGAAAGCCAATACCCACCCTGTGCAAATGAGGCAATAAGCCCGCCCATACCGATAATTTTAGCTCCTAATTTTTCCGCTAATCGCGCAGCCTGTAGAATCTTATGTTTTCGTAGCTTTCCGCTTTCAAGTAATTCTCGTGTGTGGTTAGTAACAAAAATTACCCAACCATTGATATCGGATTTAACGCCTGGAACGCGGGTATTAACACCTTTTATTAATATTTCGTTGACTATCGGATAAGAATATTGACGCCATTCATTAGCAAGCGAGTTTGGAATTTTTTGTAAAAAATCATATTCCCTATATAAATCTTCTAAATAACCGTAATGAACGATATACCCAAAATCACCTTTCTTATTATTGAAACGCGCGATAAATGGTTGCAGTATAGAAAATTTTTCCTTAAATAATCTCTTAAAATTATTTTTACTATCGATTGACGCAAACCTTAATTCATTTTTATATTTAATATTGAACAAAAGCTCTATATAATTGTCCTCTTCACCTAATAAAACTGGTGCTATCATTTCATATATTTCATCAATAATTTTCCGTTTTTCAATAAGTGGGATATTGAATAATTCTTGCAATATTTGTTTTTCCTTCTCAATCTGAAAAATAATTGAGGTAATTGAATAAGGGTAATCTCCACTACCCGCTATAGGAGTGTTAAGTCCTAACATTTGCGAAATGATTGGAATTGTAGAATATGGCGAGAAAAAAACTTTTGAATCAACGTTATTCAGTATATGTAAACTTTTATTTATTACACTTTTAAAATTCTTTACCTGTGAAGGACAATTATTATATTTTTCTGGCATTTTTTATCTTTTAATTAGATAATGTTTATTTAACTTTAACTTTTTACACGAAAATTTCATTGCATAAGATTCTTTTTCAATTTTTTCGGCTTCTATAGCTTCTTCTCGTTTTATTTTTCCTTCACGGACGAGCTGGCTTAATTCACCTATATAAGGATGATAGCCGTTTTTGTTTACAGTGATATAACTACTTAAGGTATTTATAAGGCAATTTGTCGAACAAGAGTCAGTATCTGAAGGCTTAATCCACCCTAAGTTTGTGATTTCTTTAAGTATCGTTTTCTCATCGTAATCAATGAGCACATGGAAAGGAAGTAATATTTTTGGAACGAATAAGTCGTTTGGAATATACTGACTTCTGAAATAATATTTACGAACTTTCTCGCCAAATTTTTCAATTATTGGATCGGTAAGGATTTTTATTACATCCATAGGGTCATCTTTATATACTTTTTTCGAAAGAAATAAACATGATTCAACCTTCAAAAAATTCTCTAAACTTATGGAGGGATATTGGCCAGGAGTAAATCCTATGCACATAAGAGGTATTTTTAGCTGAGTAGCTAAATGTATTGTTGTACCAAATACCATTCCCCAACAGACAGCGCAAACTTGGCTCATCATTGCCAATATTTCTTTTGGGTAAGGTATATTTTCTGTTAAAGCAAATCGAAACAATTCTTTCATAACTCGTATGTCAGGTTTCGTAATTTTTGAATCGATCTTAAGAGCTTTTGTAATTTTTTTTATATTTACAAACGCCTGCGCTGAAGTAAAACTATGATCTAAGGTATGTGCTAAAATTTTTAGTTTAAATTTCTTTTTGAGAAACGATAGGAGAAATGAACTATCTTTTCCTCCGCTATAGGCTACAATGCAATCGTATTTATTGTTTTTTCTTTTAACATTATTTATAATTCTAGTAAAATCTTCTTTTAATTGCCTCTTGATAATTATTTCTCTATCCTTATACAAATCAAAATATGAACAGTAATTGCAAGTTTTGTTTGCATTCAATAGAATCCCCGGATAAGCGCTTGGCAATCCACAGCGTTTACATCTTTTAATTATAAAATTGTTTTCCATTTTTATTTTGTAATTTATAAGCTATATATATATTAGCGCTTATTCTAATAAACAAGTAAATATAGTGGGTATCTTTGACAAATCGTTCATAAGATAAGGCCTGGACAAGCTAACTATTTCTATTTTGTACGTTATTTTCGGCATAACTATTTTTACTACACCACATAAATAGCTAATTTTGACTATGCTTTCCCCAGAACCACACAACAGTTATTACCGCCAAAGGCAAAACCATTATTTAGAACTTTGTTGATTTTGATTTTTCTTGCTTGGTTAGGAACACAATCAATGTTACATTGCGGGTCAGGGGTTTTAAAGTTGATAGTAGGAGGAGCTATATCTTCTTTTAAGGCAAGACAACAGGTAAGTGCCTCTAAGGCGCTTGCGGCACCCATAGTGTGTCCCAACATTGATTTTATGGAACTGACAGCTACTTTTTCATCTCTAAAAATTTCCTTTATTGCATTCGATTCTTCTTTATCGTTCTGCACTGTACCGGTTCCGTGAGCGTTGATATAATCTATCTCATTGGGCGAGATATTTGCATTTTTTATAGCTTTTGCCATAGCTTTTTTTATTCCAATTCTATTTGGAATTGTCATATTGTAAGCATCACAGGATAAACCATATTCCAAAACTTTTGCATATATGGGCGCGTTTCTTTTTACTGCTCTTTCCAAAGATTCTAATATCAAAATGCCGGCGCCTTCTCCAAGAAGCATACCTTGCCGGTTCTTGTCAAATGGCGAGCAAACTTCAGGTGACATTGCATATAATCTTTGAAAACCTTGAAATGCTACTCTCGATAATGCCTCAGCACCGCCAACTATAGCAAATTCAATTTCACCCTTTCGTATCAAATCAAAACCATATCCGATTGCGTAATTTCCGGCTGCGCAGGCATTGGGTATTAGGAGATTTTCGCCTTTCGCTTTTAGAAAATAACCTATGCTTCTTGTAATGGAAGGAGAAAATGTGTTTACCAGAAGCTGTTTTGTAATTCTACCCCACTCTTCTTTGATAAACATTTCTCCGGAAAAATCCATTACATTGGATTCAGCCATTGTTGTACCGATAATTATTGCAAGTTTTTGCATTTCAATGTCATCTAAGGTAAGATTGGCATCCTCAAGGGCAAGTTTAGTTGCAGCTATAGCAAATTGGGAAGCCCTGCCGATGAACTTTGCGATACTTTCAGGTATAAAATCGGATGAATTAAAATTTTTTATTTCACCGGCGCGATGACGTTTAAATTTTGAAGTATCGAATAAAGTGACATCGCTTATGCCGGATTTGCCTTTTAAAACATTTGACCAGAATTCTTCCTTTCCTATACCTATTGAGGTAACAGCGCCTAGACCAGTTACCACGACCTCTCTGTTAATCATATTGTTTTACACAAATATTTAAATGAATAACCAATAACCAAGATACAAGCTCCAAACAATATACAAATCTCAACAATCAATAACCAAACAAAACTATTCTGACTTATTGATAATTGCTGATAAAATATTTTTAAGCTCTACAGCTTCTTGTGTCAACGGTTTGATCTCATCTACTTTATGCGTGTTAGCTTCAGAAATAAGCTCAAGCCAATGATGACTTTCTTTGGCTTCTCTTCGAGCAATCTTAAGTCTTTGAATAAAATCCTTTTTTCCCAAAGCATCATTTGCTTCTCGATAGTTTGCCCCAACAGAACCAGATGCTCCAACTACTTGACCTATCAATCTATCATTCATTGAATTTCTGGGTAAATCTTTACATATCCTGATTACAGCCTTGGCGAATTCGGTAGTTCTTTTTTCCAAATCGAATTCTTTAGCCCTTTTGTTTGATTATTGGAATTTGATTATTGGTCATTGTTTGGTTTTTGTATCTTGGAGCTTGGTTATTTCTCCAGCTATTTATTATCACTTGCTTGATTATTTGGAATTACTCCAAACATAATTTTAGCTTCAGCCGCCACTTCTCCATTAAGTTTTGCCACAGCAGTAACTACGCCTGCATTATTTACTATTTTTTCTTTTTTTACTTCTATGATAAGTTGGTCGCCCACAGTTACGGCTTTTCTGAATTTTGCTTCTACCTTGCCGAGATAATAAGTTGGATGCTTACTTGCAATTTCAGGCTTAATTGCGGCAAAACCAATAATACTTGCCTGCGCCATTGCTTCAATAATAATGACACCAGGCACAACCGGCTTACCGGGAAAGTGGCCGGTGAAAAAATAATCGTTTGCAGTAAAGTTTTTAAGGCAGGTTACTTTACCCTCTTTTTCATCAATTGATATAACTCTATCAATAAATAAAAAAGGGTACCTCTGCGGCAGTATTTCCTGAATTTTATTTATATCCCAAATGCCTTCCATATTTATAATTTTATATTACACAGATGATCACAGATTTCATTTACAAGCGTGAGTCGACTTTAGAATAAATATCATGCCTGTGGCCAATTTTTAAAATTACGATATTTTCTTTTTCGATTTTAAAAATAACCCTAAAGTCTCCTACTCGCAACTTCCAATAACCGTGAAGGCTCCTTTTTAAAGGTTCTCCATATTTCAAGGGTTCTTCCGATAAACGCTGTTCAATTGCCTTACGTATACGTTTCTTTATATTACCGGGAATTTTTGAAAGGTCCTTTGGGATATCGTAATGATAAAAAATGTTGTACGCCATTATTCCCAAATATCTTTGTGCGACAAAGCTTTTTTATAGGAAAAGGTTTTCTCCCGTAAATTTGCAACACGCTGCCAATAAAGATCCTCATAAATTTCCAATGCTTCTTTTATTAAATCCCTGGCCAAAAGCGACAAAGAAATTCCCTTGCGGTGTGCCAGAACATTTAGAACGTTATATACTGGCGGTTCTAAAACTACATTTAAACGCGGGTTCTTCGTAGGCATATCATCCACCTCCATAGAAAGTGTATCATATTTGATGAACTATGTCAAGATGACTTCTCCGCACCGCAAAGACGCAAAAGGCCGTAAAAGCGCAAATGATTTTTTTTTTTTTGCGATTTTGCGTCTTCTTTGCGGTTTTGCGGTGCAAAACATCATTTTGAAACTAATTTTTTTATTAAATCATATATATTCTGTAAAGACCGTATGTTTGGAATTTCGCCTTCAGGAATAACAACTTTATATTTCTTTTCTATGCTGGCGACTATTTCAAGCGCCATCATACTGTCAATGCCTAAATCTTCGCTGAACTTGGCATCATCCGTTATTTCTTCCGGAGTTTTTTCGGCAATATCAGCAACCAGCTTTTTAATCTCACTTTTGTAATCACCTATGTCAGACATAAATCCTCCTTTAATAATTAGAAGCGGATAGTCGCGGATCTAAACGCGGATTTACGCACAGATATCTTTGCGTTTATCCGTGTCTTGTTCCGCGGTAATCCGCTTCTATGTTCAAATCGCCAACCCGCCATCTATCTTTATTGTTTCCCCTGTAATATATGATGCTTTATCGGAAGCTAAGAACACGCACAAATCCGCAACTTCTTCTGCTTTTCCCAAACGTTTTTGCGGAATGCTTTTTAAGACTTCTTTTTTGATGTCTTCGCGTATAGAACCAACCATATCAGTTTCGATAAAACCCGGACAAACTACATTTACTCGGACATTTTGCCCTGCGACTTCTTTTGCCAGCGCTTTTGAAAAACCTATTATACCTGCCTTGGAGGCGCTGTAATTCGATTGTCCCGGCAGCCCCACAATGCCGCTTACTGAACTCATATTGATTATGCAGCCTTTTTTCTGCTTTAAAAAGGTTATGATTGTGGCTTTCGTCATATTGAAAGTTCCGTTAAGGTTTGTATTTATAACATCATGCCACTCTTCCGGAAGCATCATAAAAAGCGATTTATCTTTTGTAATACCAGCATTATTTATCAAAACATCTATTTCCTTAAACCGTTCGATTGCTTTTTCAATAATTGTACGGCACTGATTATATTCCCGCACATCTGCCTGTATGCTTAAACACTCCACGCCAAGATTTTTAATTTGCGCAGCCAGTTCGTCAGCTTCTTTCTGGCTTTTGTTAAAAGTAAAAATTATATTGGCGCCGGCCTTGGCAAATGCAAGACAACAAGCCTTGCCTATCCCTCTTGAACCCCCAGTTATAATTACAGTTTTGTTTTTTAGGTCTTTCATATCTTGCACAGATGATCGTAAATTGTTTAAAAAGTAACACGTATCAAGTAGCAGGTATCACGTTCGTAAAAACTTGTTACCTGTTACGTGGGACCTGATACGTTTTAAATAATCTGTGACTATCTGCTTTTTATCCGTGATCATCTGCGTATTTCTCCAAAACACACGCACTATTATACCCTCCAGGGCCGAAAGAAACAACTAAAGCTAATTTTACATCCTTTTTCTGCGCTTTATTGGGAACACAATCAATATCACATTCCGGGTCTTTTTCTTTGTAGTTTATTGTAGGCGGGATTATGCCGCTCTTCATCGCTCCGATGCAAGAAGCTATCTGCAAAACTGAGGCTGCAGAAAGCGTTTCTCCCAGCATTGATTTTATAGAACTTACTGGTATCCTTGAAAGGTTATCGCCAAAAATTTTCTGTAAAACTTTCACTTCCGTCTTATCCATTTCAAATGAAGAATTGGCACAGCTTGAAATATAATCAATATCAGTTGTAGCCACACCTGCCTCATCTAAAACTTTTACTATTGCTTTTTCAAGGCCTTCTCCATCCGGATGAATTCTTGCTATCTTAAAACCATCAAAATAGCACGCGACACTTCGTATCTTCGCTAAAATTTCAGCCTGACGCGCTTGTGCGGTTTCAGGATGCTCTATAGAAAAAACCGCAGCCGCTTCTGAAAACATTGGCCCATTTCTGCGCTTGTCAAACGGGCAACTAATCATTTGCCCGTTTATTCCTGCCATATAACCTAATTTATAGAAACCAAAAAATAAAGAAAGCGCGAGCGCCTCAACCGCCCCGCAAAAAACCGTTTTGGCTTTACCTGTCTCAAGCATCATAAGCGAATACTTTAAAGCTTGTAGGCCGGAAGTATAGCCTGTGCTTACAGAAGCATTAAACCCTTGAATATTAAAACGGATAGACACTTGAGAAGAAGCTGCATTTAAAACAGTTGAGGGAAAAAGCGCGGGATTTGAAAAATCCAATCCTTCCTTAAAAACTTCTCTGTCGAATTCAATCATAGACCATAAATGCGGAAAAGTTGTACCGGTTACAACTCCGATGTCGTCAGTGTTTGATTCGGTTATTGCGAGTTTGGCATCATCAAGTGCTAATTTTGCCGCTGTCATCAAAAACAGTGAACTTCTGTCTAAATTCCGCAGGCCTTTTGGGCCAAGAAACACTTTCGGGTCGAAATTCTTTATTTCCCCTGCGCAATTGACGGAAAATTTCTCCGTTGAAAAAGACTCAATATTTGAAATCGCAGAACGGCCTTCTTCAAGCGACTTCCAAAACGCCTCTTTTCCTATACCATTAGGGCTAACTATGCCTAACGAACTTATGACGAACTCCTGCTGTCTCATTTTAATATTTTATCTCTTTCTCGATCAACTAAAACCACCCTATTGGACAGAATGTATATGGGACTTAATTATTTTAACCTAAATTTACATTTTGTAAACCCCATTAGAGAAAAAATATATACCTGCTTTAACAAAACCTTTGAGTAAAAACAACATAAAAACCAATTCTCTAACGGGGTAAACCCCATAACGCGAATATTCGCGAATCTAACACGAATAGTCGCGAATGGTTTTTACCGCCTTTGTTTCTCATTCGTAGTTATCAGCATTTGATTAGCGTATATTCGTGTTTATACTTTATAAAACTATCAAGGTTTAAGTTCGCGTGCATTCGCGCTACCGTAAACGTTTTCATAAATACCCCCTAAAAGCATTGAATATATACATACAAAAATGTTATTTTTTATATAGGGCTCTCGTAAGAGGGCCAAAGCCACGGACCCTCTCTCCTTTACGGGGGGAGGGGTCTTTTTTTGTAGGTTACGAAGGTTACGGACGTTACGTTAATCCTTCTGCCTTCGGCAGAAGGATTAAGTTACGAATGTTACATTGAAATCACTTGATTGCTGTAACCTTCGTAACTATTTAAAGAAAACCCGGCCCAAATGTTCAGCCTTTAAAATCCTCAAAGCCTCAAGTACTAATTGCCTATTCTTGGGGTTCTTATGCTGAATAAGGGCTCTTTGCATTTTTCGCTCTTTAAATGTCTTTGCGCTATAAACATGCTCGGAAGTTATGGGGTTTACACCTGTATAGTAAAGGCAAGAGGCAAAAGTCATCGGCAAAGGTATAAAATCCTGAATCTGCTCAGGGTTAATTCTTCGCTTTGAAAGATATAAAGCAAGTTCAAGCGATTCTTTTAGGCCGGATGAAGGATGGCTCGCTATAAAATAATTAACGAGATACGTCTTTTTTTTAATCTTCATATTTATTTTATCGAGCTTTTTAAGGAATTTTTCATACGAAGAAACATATGGTTTATTCATATTTTTTAAAACCGCCTCAACTATATGCTCGGGTGCCACTTTCATCTGCCCGCTGATATTGAATTTGCAAACTTGGGTTAAATATTCTTCTGCATTGTCTTCGGTTAATAAATCATACCTGAAACCGCTGCTTATAAAAACATGTTTAACTCCGGGAATCTGCGCAATTTTTCTGTATAAATCAATGCTCTTTTTGTATCCCAATTCAAGATTTTTACATTGAGAAGGGTTTATACAATTTTTGTTTTCACAAAAGCCTTGTTTTGCCCAGCGCCTGCAGCTTGCCTGATACAAATTTGCCGTTGGCCCGCCGATATCGGTTATTGTCCCTTTAAAATTTGGCATTCGAGAAATCAATTTTGCTTCTTTTAAAATAGATTCTTCGCTGCGGCTTTGAATAATACGACCCTGGTGCATATAAAGCGAACAGAAACTGCACATACCGCAGCAGCCCCTGTGAGATGTTATCGAAAAACGCACGGTCTCAAAACCCTTGATTCCTCCAAGCTTGTTATATACAGGGTGCCCGCTTCGTGCGTAATTAAGTTCGTATATACGGTCGAGGTCCTCTGTTGATAGCGGATATGCCGGCGGCAGCTGTACGATAAATCTATCAGCATGCTTTTGAGCTATTGTTTTTGCGCTAAACGGGTTCATTTGAGAATAAATCTCGCGAAACGCCAAATTGTATTTATCTTTGTCCTCTTTTACTTCCTCAAAAGAAGGAATAAGTTTATAATCTTCTAACAAAGTTAAATCTTTTCGTATAACTACTGTTCCGCGTATATCGTTGAGCGAATGAACGTTCTCTCCGCTTCTAAGGCGTTTTGCTATTTCGAGCGTTTGCATCTCCCCCATTCCGTAGACTAAAATATCGGCCTTTGAATCAAGAAGCACAGAGTGCCTTAACTCATTATCCCAATAGTCATAATGAGATAGCCGGCGAAGACTGGCTTCGAGGCCACCGAGAATTATCGGGCAATCTTTATGAGCCTGTTTTACTTTGTTTGCGTAAACTATCAAAGCCCTGTCCGGCCGTAGACCTGCCCTTGAACCGGGAGAATAATCATCCACAGCTCTTGGGCGTTTGTTAGCCGTATAATTTGCAACCATCGAATCAACGTTACCGGAAGTAATCGCAAAGAAAAGTTTAGGCCGGCCTAACTTTAAAAAATCATCCGTGCTTCGCCAGTTAGGCTGGGCAATAATGCCAACCTTAAAACCCTCTGCCTCAAGAACGCGTCCTACAACAGCAGCGCCGTAAGAAGGGTGGTCCACATAAGCGTCTCCGGTGACCAGGATTATGTCAAGCTCAGCCCATCCCCGCTTTTTGAAATCGTGTTTTGAAACCGGTAAAAATTCGCTATTCATTTTCTATTCGGTTAAGTCTTGGATTTATTTCGGAGGGTTTTTGAATGGCCGATTTTTAAAATGAAGGATTTAACTAAATATAATTAATATTTAGCGCTACGATTAAATACTTCAGAACACGATTAGAAACAAAGAAAACCTAACGAATCGCTGCCTGCGCCCAAGGGATCTACATCCGGCCGGTAGGAAAAAAAAGATTCAGTGCTTATCATTAAGCATCCATTGGGCATATTACTACACGCATTACCTCCATTATCATGATTTACATATAGTTTCTTACCGCCATCGTCATCATTATGGGTTACAATACAATAATTGCGAGCATAAGGCTCTAGTCGCAGCTGTAAAACTCCGGGATGTGTCGTGTTGTCGCCCTTTTGCAGACAAATTCGATTGTCAGTAGAGCAATGCACTGAATTAGGGGGCCAACTTGCGCTATAGGGTAATAGCGACGTTGCACCATCTACCGATGTAAATTCATACGCGTCCGACCGCCGCTGGATATGATATATTCCAGCGAATCCTATCATCAATCTCCATCTACTTCCATCATAATAATTTATTCGCTGTGAGGACGTATTAAAAATAACAGAGCCCTGTGCCGGAGAAGAAATTGCATTTCTTTGCGCCTCTGTCATACGAGGCGGGAGAAAACCGCTAGTTGTTGAATTCACATCTAACTTTGCTTGCGGGCTGGTTGTGCCAATTCCCACATTGCCGGTATTTGTAATCCGCATGCGCTCGTGAGCCTCCAAAGATCCGGCAGTATTAAACCGGATAGTGCCATTAGGGTCGCTCGCGGCTATTTCAATATTATCGGCGTAGCCGCCGCTGGAAGCATACAACATCATTGTATTATCCATATAATTTTCGTTCGAATCATGAAAACCATAGATTGTAAGGTCACCATACAGATTTGGATCTGTCGAGTTTGCATCTTGAGAACGAAAGATAGCTACCGCAGTTGAGGCATCTCCGGAAACAGAGTTAGTTGGCTTTCTGACTAGCAGGGCTGGGCCGGGTGCAAGCGGGTTTTCAGATAATGCTCCAAGCCTTGTCTGGCCCTCTACCGCTAAATCAATATTAGGAATTCCAGCGGCAGGACAGACTCCCTCCCAACAATACTGGGTGCTGTCAACATAATGTTCGCCTATTGCCACTCTCTGAGCTCTTAATTCATTGTAAACTCCGAAAGGTGCGGGGTAATAAGTAGCAATAGTCACGGTTTCTTGATTTTGAGCTTGGGAAATTGGCAAGAAGGTTAGGGTTGAGATTAAGACAAAAATAAAAATAAGAATATTTCGCATGCTTCTACCTCCGTTTTTATGAGTTTCAAGAGCTATGTTATAAATTAATTTTATTCTAAAAGCAGTTACAAGTCAAGCATAAGAAGTTAACCGTTATTGGTATTTTCGACGATATCGATTAGCCTATTCAGAAACCTTAAGCGTTGCCGTGCTACTATGATAAAACTTGCTTTATGGAATTTATTATAAATTGCGCATCTTTATTTTTTAAAAATACACTCGTGGATAAAGTTAATTGTCTTTCTGAAAAATCGCACGCGTTTCCACAAACTTCACAAATAAGTTTATCTTTCAGGTAAGAGTAATCGCAAATAGCATTAAGATAAACGATTGAAACGCCAAGGCCGCAATTTCCTACTTTTTTAAGCAGCTCGTTGCGTTTTTTTGCTTCATCAAAAAGCACTACCAAAAAAGGATAAGTTACGTAAGTTTTTAGATCTCCCTGCATTACCTTAACCCCTTTTATCGCGCGTAAAGCTTCGATGTAAAATAATGCTTTTTCTCTTTGCTGTGAGATTTCGTTTTCCAGGCGATAAAAACTCTTATGCCCCAGTAATTTTCTAAATCCGGAGACGCTATGGGTATCGAAATTAGTATCATATTCCTCACCGAATGCTTTAACCGGATTTTTACCTAAATTCCAAAAAATCTGCGGTAATTTAAAAACAAACCAGAAAAGTTGGGGCCGGTAAAAAATCCAGTAACCCAAGAGTTCGATTATTTTTATAATCTCTGAAAAATAGTTTTTGCGAACAATTTGTTTTATGGTATTTGCAACAACTTCTGAATGCTCTTTTCTATTTACAACAAGCACTCCTCCTTCGTATATCGTAAGGCCTTTTCCCCTGCAAAGGCTGAAAAAAGAAAAGTCACTGAGGGTTCCACATTTTTTTTCTTTATATTTTGCTCCTAATGCGTGAGCGCAATCTTCTATGGTAAATATTTTATGGACTTCGGCTATTTCATTTATCCTGTCAAAGTCTAACGCAATGCCTCCCAGATGAACTACAACTATAGCCAGGATATCGCTGTCTGTCGAGCATAAAGCTTTAAGGCAATCGTAATTAAAATCAAAACTATCTTTATTTATATCGCATACTTTAATACGTAAGCCGGATTTTTGCGCGGCGAGTGCAACCAACGGGCATACATAGGAAGGTATGATTACGGTTTTTTTGGGAGATATTTTTTTAAGCGATTCAAAAATAAGATATAAAGCTGCAGTGCCTGAATAGGTTATGTATAAATCGCTAACGCCAAGATAGTTTTTAAAATCTTCCTCTAAGCTGCCGGCGGTGCATTTAGAAAATAAATCCTTAATACGAAACGGCCAGCCGCTGGTTGGAGGGATTTCTTTGAAAATAGACATAATTTTTAATTTAAATTAGATAAATTTGTATGAAACAGAATAATTTTATGATAGAATAATTTTAATTATTCTTTCTAGTTTATATTATAACACCAAAAATTAGATGTTTAGAAAAAGACTAACCTTAAAAATACTCTTGTTTCTTATTTTATCAGATATTCTGGAAACTTTCATACAATTCTGCTTTAAAAAAAGTACTATTCCTGTAACAGGCGTTAGTGTCACAAATTTAGCTGATGCCTTCGCTTTTATTAAAACAGTTTCTGTTTCGCCGTTTTTATGGCTGGGAATTTGCACTGTTTTAGTAATATTCGTTATCTGGTCAACAATACTTTCCAAAATCGACTTAAGCGTAGCTGTTCCGGTTGCAAGTTTTAGCTATATACTGGTGCCTTTATGCTCAATTATATTCCTGAAAGAAACAATCAGCCCGTTAAGATGGGTAGGTATATTTTTCATACTATCAGGGATACTACTTACTTCTTTAAGCAGTAAAGAAAAAATAAATGAATCCTAACATTTTACTTATTTTAGGTTTAGTTGCCATAAGCAACACTTTTGATACGGCGAGAGAGCTATTCTTAAAATCAGCCATTAATGGCCTGGATGCCGAAAGCCCAAGAAATATACGCAGCCTTATAAAGTTTATATCCGAGCTTTTAAGAAAGCGCAGAGTATGGTTAGGCTTTTTATGCAGTATACTTTCACTTCTTTTCTACCTGCTGGTTCTTTCGAAAGCTGACTTAAATTTTGCCTTTTCTTTAGACAGCATGCATTATATATTTATAGCAGCCAGCGCTAAATTGATTTTAAAAGAAAAAGTAGGTGCCAGCCGCTGGTTTGGAACGTTGTTCGTTGTAATCGGAATAATTTTGGTTACGTTGAGTTAATACGCAGATGATCACGGATGGTAAAAGCAGATGATAGCAGATAATAATATTTGTCAAACGGTTGCGGTTACGCAGCTCGTCACGGTTGCGTTTTACGTAAGACGTCTGACGAATGACGAAACGAGCTCGCCCGCCGAAGGCGGGCAGGCAACCGATGGACGATTTACGATATACTAAATCTGTGTTAATCCGTTTAAATATGTGATTATTTGCGTTTCAACGCGAGTTCTGCCGCATCAAGGCCGGAAATAAAACACGCATGCACGCCGGCACCCGGACGAGTCCAAGCGCCCGCAAGAAACAATCCTTTTATGCAAGTTTCCTGGCTTAGCCTGAATATTCCCGATTGTTTTACTGAATGAGCAAAACCATAGATTGCTCCTTCCGGAGAAAGTGTGTAGCGGTACATTGTCTTTGGGGTAGCAACTTCCATAAGTTCTATACGTTGAGATAGCCCGGGAAGCAATTTTTCTGCCCGTTTTATCAACTTATCTGCAAGACTTTTTTTCTTTTGCCTATATTCTTCATCAGTCAATCCCTCCCAGTTTTTGTACGAATCAAATGTCATAATCAGAAGCGTTCCTTTACCCTGAGGAGCTAAAGATGAATCCAATTGCGCGTGGTCAACGATTTCAATAAGACAATTATCACGCTCTGCACTTATGCTGTCGCGAAAACTTTTATCATGGTCGTAGCTGGTATTTAAAGAAATCATAAAGTTACGCATTCCCAGCGTTTTAGCAGGTACGGTTAATCCTAAATATACCTGGAATACCGACACCGACTTCTCCAGGCTAGTTATCTCATTGCTGTATTTTTCTCTAATTCCCGCGTTGTCAATAAGTTCACTTAAAGTTTCAATCGCATTGGCATTGGAAATTATTGTTTTTGCGAAAAACTCCTCTCCTTTATCGGTAATAACACCTTTTACGCGATTTTTTTCGGTAACTATGGTTTTAACAGCTGTGTTATATTTTATTTCCGAGCCGTTTTCCTCTATCTTTTTCGCAATTTTCCTAAAAAGCTGACTGTAGCCGCCTTTTACATAGCAGGTTTTTTCGAAATAATAAGCCCGCAAAATAATCAGAAAATAAAACGCAGAAAGCGCGCTTGGTGGCACACCGACAAATCTCCATAAATCCGCTATGATACTTTTAATTTTTTCATCTTTTAGATATTTACCAAGAAGCTCTGCTACGGTGAGGCTTGAAAGTTTTATAATTTCAGGATAAATCAATGGGCTTAAAATAAGTTGTAAAACGAGCGGTAATTTTGAAAGGCAAAAATTATCAAATTGCTTATAAAATTTATCCAACCGCAAAAAAAGCTTATCTATATTCTGGCATTCCTGAGGAAATTTTTCCTTCAGGAAATTCAGGAAGTTCTCTTTGCTGAAATCAACGACAAAATCATGCTCGGGATAGATTATGCGGCAGAAATCTTTAAGCTCAATGAAATCTACCATTTTATCGATACCGAATTCCTCAAGAAAACTCCGAACCTCGCCATCAGGCCCGAGAGTGCCAATACAATGCATTGCGGATTCAAAAGTAAACCCTTTACGGGTAAAAGCTGTTGCGCAGCCGCCGGGTATGGGTTGCCTTTCAATAACCAAAACCTTCTTCCCGCTCGCTGAAAGCTTAAGCGCCGCAGCAAGGCCGCCCACACCTGCACCGATAACTATCGCATCATATTTCATTTGAATAAATATTTTTATAGCCTGGACATGAATTTTATCGTCTCACTGGCGACACGCTCTTTTTCCTTGTCAATTACAATCATGTGATAGGAATCTTCAAGGACAATAAGCAACTTATCCGGTGAACCGATATTTTTAAATATGTACTTAGCATTCTTAAGGCTTGTCATATCGTCTTCTTTGGCATGCATTATAAGGATAGGTGTTTTCACTTTAGGTAATTCTTTTTTTACGACTTTTGAAAATTTATGGTGCTGATAAAGGCTTGCCAACGGGAAAAAAGGGCTTCCGAATAAAACGACTTTTTCATTCGGATTACTTTTCCCTGCGTTGCTGTAGAAAGCGTGAATTGTATTACGTAAACTTTCATCTCTAAGGCCGTAAGGTGGGTTTTCCCTTATATCGATTCTGTTACGAAAATAAGGTATGTGCCAGGCAAGCGGAAGCAAAACTTGGCCTTTATGCACTGCCCAGCCATCATAAAATAGCGTGGGAGCAAAGGCAATAATGCCGGCGACATCGCCAGGAAATTTTGATGCGAGATGTATGGAAACCAATGCGCCCATAGATAAACCTGCAACAAAGACTTTTTCGTGCTCGTTTTTAAGCAATTTAAAATCTTCAATGCATAAGGCGACGATTTCCTGCCAGGTAGCACGTTTAAGCTCCTCTAATGTTGAGCAGTGATGTGGAAGGGTATTACAAAGGACAGTGTATCCGGCTCGATTAAAGTATTTTGCCAGGTAACGCATTTCAGAAGGCGTACCGGTAATGCCGTGGATAAGCAGAATTGCGTTTTTTCCACCCTTGAGAAATATTTTATATTTTCCATTAGCAGGTTCCATATGAATTTTTGTATTATATCATATATTTTCTTTCCATAAAGCCCTTATTAAAAGCTTTCAGCTTTCAGATATCAGGTATCAGCCGCCCTTCAAGGGCGCCCCTTAGGGGAACTGTAGGCTGACGACTGCTGGCCAGAGGGCCGTGGTTTGGCTTTTCCTTTTAGCCAAAGCCAATGACTAAAAGCTTTGATAGATTATATTGTAATTAATAATCGATTTGATATACTAACGTTTATGCAAGAAACCAATTCACCGCTTACCTTCGCAATAGTTGATACGATAAACACGATACCTCAAAAAGACTGGGAAAGGCTTTCTCCTAAAGACACAATCGAAAATTATGGCTACCACAAAACGCTCGAAGAATCCCGCCTCAAAGAATTTTCAATATTTTACCTTACGGCAAAACGAAACAATGCCCTAGTTGCAATAATCCCCTTCTTTACCATGGATTTCTCGCTAACAACGCTCATCCGCGGGCCGCTTCAGCGGGTAATTTTTTTCATCCGCAAATTCTTCAAGCGGTTTTTGATGGTACGCCTGGCCTTTATTGGGAGCCCGACCGCGGAAGAACTTTATATCGGGATATCGAATGAAGAAAACAAAACAGATATTTTTTCAAAAGCATTAAGTAAGCTTTATGAGGTGAGCCGCGCGAAAAGGATAAAGACGGTAATAATTTACAACTTAACCAATAAGCATAATGAACTTCGTGAATATCTGCACAGCAACGGATTTACGATGATGGAAGACCTTCCGACAACGCGCCTTGAAATAAAAGAAAAGAGCCTTGAAGGCTACATAAATAATTTGGGCCCAAGCACCAGAAAAGACGTAAGGAGAAAACTTCGTAAATCTGCCGAGCTGACAAAACTGGAAACGGAAGTAACCGATAATATTGATAATATAATTGATGAAGTTTATCAATTATACATGAATAATTTTAACGACTCTGACATACGCTTTGAAATACTGACACCGGATTTTTTTCTGAATATCTGCCGCAATATGCCATCCATCGCAAAGTATTTCATTACCCGAAATGATGGTAAAATTGTTGCTTTTAATTTATGTTTTATAAAAGGAGATACCTGTATAGATAAATTTATCGGCTTTGATTACTCAATCGCCCTCAAATATAATCTTTACTATACTACTTTTGCCCACAACATCGGCTGGTGCATTAAAAATGATATTCGTTTTTACCAACTCGGGCAAGGTGACTACGATGCTAAAATACGCCTAGGCGCTGCCCTAATTCCTCTGTCGATATATGTCAAAAGCTTTAACCCCGTGCTTAATCTTTTAATGAAACCTATCATCAAACTAATAGAACCTCAGAAATTTGATCCTGCCTTGAGGAACCTTGAGAAATATAAAAATTTGAGGAAGTAACGTCTGGTTTTAAGTATTCTAGAAGGTAAGGTTGTGTCAAACGGTTGCGGTTGCGCAGCTCATATCGGTTGCGTTAAGCGTTGTTCGTTTTTATGCTTTTTATTACGCAACCGATAGACGAATGGCGAAACGAGCAGCGTAACCGCAACCGTATAACGCAACCTATAGACTTTACTGCTATTTGAGAAACAAATCAAGAATTTTTAAATTAGTAGTTTCGTTTACGGAAACGATTTTGGACGGTTCAATCTCCTCTGCGGTTTGTTTCGGATGGTCTAGCGATGAGAGAAATCTTTTTAAGGGATTTTTAATCATAATTGGCGAATACTCTCCGGTAATATCCATACCAACCACATTCTTCTCTTCTTTTATTATTGAAAGCGCATTGAGCAGCCAATCAATGGGCACAGAGCCTTGCTCCCAATTTGTTAATGCGTAAGCGCTTGATAAACAATCTTTATCAATGCTTATATATACGTCGTTTACCGGCATATTTTTTAGTAATTCTTTTATAAAGCTAACGCTTTTTTCTTTAAGGCTAGCCCAACACAGGGTTGAACCAAAAATACCCCGTTTAACCGTAAAGCAGTTAGTATCTTTGAAATAACGAAAATATACCTGCGAAGAATCTTTTTCATAAGGGAAAATTTCCAGTTTCCCGCTTTTTACGCTTTTAAGATATGCAGTAACCAAACCACGGGCCGATAAATCATCTGAGGAAGGCCCGAGTAAAATTATTTTTTCGATATTTTCCATTTTACTTACCTCTGCAATCCATGAGCCACAACTTACACAAGGAGAAAACCCATCCCAGTCAGGATGATGGTCAAATACAATTACTCCCAGCGGTTTTTTGAAAAAAGACAATAGCACGCTTGAAATATGATGAAAATCGCCTGATCCGTAAAGCGTTATTGAATTATGCGAAGAATTTTCGAGCCGTTCCCGTATTCTGGCTAAAGTTTTTTTAGTCGCCAGATACCGGCAGGAAGGTGAAATATCTCTTAAATCAATTACTTGAACAGAATATGGGGGGTTTGCATATCTATCAAGAAGGTTAGTTTGGGCTAAAACACTTCCGTCAAAATCCAGTATACGTATTGAATTTGCGCAAAGGCCGGTTTCAGGCACAGAACACTTCATGGTTATGCTTTTACTGGTCTTTGAAAAGTATTTTTAGCACAGATTTACGCAGATGATTATTTTGCAATACGTCTATCGGTTGCGGCTATCTGCATTACATCCACGAATATCTACATTAAAAAAAAGGCTTTTTAAGACTTTTTTAAAATAAACGGGTTATGCCTTAAGTGCTTTTATGAGTGCTTCTTCGAAGAGCTCAAGTGCTAGGTCAATTTCACGATTGGACATATAAAATGACGGCGCAAGAGTAAATACATTCTTATAATACCCTCCGACATCAAGTATCAGGCCGCGGCGTTTGCCTTGAGCTGATAATTTTCCGCTTAAACCGTTTTCACAGATTTTATCAGTAAGGGCGCGGCTTGGGGTGAATCCGTCTGCCTCGCATATTTCAACCCGCAACGCCAAGCCTATGCCATCTACGTCGCCGATGTTAGGATATTTTTTTTGCAAAGCTTTAAACTGTTTTACGAAATAATTTCCTTTCTGATTAATACTTGTTGCGAAATCAGAATCTTCGATAATCTTTAATGTTTCAAGCCCAACAGCGGTACCGAGAGTATTGGAAGAAAATGTTGAATGAGTTGAACCAGGAGGAAAAACACCAGGCGATATTAACTTTTCCTTAGCCCATATTCCGCCTAAAGGGTTAAGCCCGTTAGTTAAGGCTTTGCCGAATGCCATAATATCCGGGGTAATGCCGAAATTTTCTACTGCCCAGAATTTACCTGTCCGGTAAAAACCCATTTGTATTTCATCATCAACCAATAATATTTTATACCTGTCCAGAATTTTCTTAAGCTCCTTAAAATAATCCTTTGGCGGGATGATATAACCCCCTGTTCCCTGAATAGCTTCTATGTAAAATGCTGTAAATTCACATTCGTCTCCTTTTGAATCATAAATAGAATAATACTCCGACTCAAAAAGTTTTTCGAATTGCCTAACGCAATATAAACCGCAGGTATCTTTACCTTTTCCATAAAAACACCGAAAGCAATACGGGTATGGCACAAAATGCGCGCGGTTTGCGAAATGCCCAAAGTGGCGCCGGTACCGGTAACTTGAGGTGATAGAACTTGCCTCAAGAGTCCTTCCGTGATAACTGCCAAAAAATGCAAATACTAAATTTTTCCCTGTTGTATTTCGTATCAATTTCATCGAATCCTCAATGGCCGATGCACCGCCTACGCTAAAATGCACTCTTCCCTTGGCATCAAATTTTTTTTCATTAAGCTGGCATAATTTGGTAGCAAGCTCGATTTTTTCTTTGTGCAGATACTGGCAAGCAAGCTGAGGAAGTTTATCGATTTGCTTTTTTAGAACCGAGTTTAAGCGTTCATTGCCGTAACCAAAATTTGCGGCAGAATACCACATTTGTAAATCAAGGTATTCTACATTTTTATCATCGTATAAATACGGGCCCCGGGCGCGTTCGAATATTTTTGGCTGTTTAGAATAATGGACAGTATCGCCCCATGAACAATATTTTTCTTCTAATTTCAAAAGTTCGCTTTGCGAGTTTGATGAAACTTTCTTTTTCTTAGTCATTACGCAATCTCCTTTAGATAATTATACACAACCGCTAAAGTATCGAATTCGATACATTTTTTATTTTGTTTCTTAAAGTGCTTAAGCAAACTTGCTTTGGCAAATACAATATCCGCATAGCCTGCGGCACAAATATCCGAAAGGCCGTCTCCGATATAGATAGTAATTTTATCTTTAATATCGGCTTTGCGCAAGTGGCTTTTCTTGCAATTTGCGCATTTCGGGCAACGCTTGTTGAAATGCGGAAATTCGAGAACCAATTTATCGTTATTGAGTTTTAATCGGTTTGAATATATCTTTATTCCTCTTATGTTGTTGTTCTTTAAAATATTATTAATAATAAAAGAAGAACTGTCGCTGACTATATAAACCGAAGCTTTGCGGCGTTTAAGGAGCGCGAGTATTTTAGGGAAATATTTATCGATTTTTATTGTCGAAAGGTAACGGATGAAGGCGTCTTTTTTAATTCTTACTTGGGCAAACTGGCCCTTAAGGCATTCCTTAGAGCCGATTTTCCCACGTTTCCAATCTTCCTCAATTTTACGCCATTTTTCATTTATAGAAAAACGCTCTACTATATCATCTATAACATCAAGCGGGGTAATCGTATTATCAAAATCAAAGAAAACAGCACATTTTGATAATGTTAGCTTACGATTATTTTCGTGGTTTTTTTGGACGGGGTAAACTGTGCCAGTTTCTGAACTGTCCTCGCTCTCTTCTGGGCAAATTCTATTTATCATTGTTCCCTTTGCTAAATGCTACCGCCATGGCCGTAGCAAATACGAAGCGGAGCGCGCCCTTCGCGGGGCTCCAGGCAAAGCTTTAACTTTCACCGTTTCCGCCTGGAATTTTCATGCTGATACGCAGCGCGCAATTGCTATTTTCACGATCTAGCCCGCGAATTCTGTAGCTGCCGGCTTTAGAGGGAATAAGAATTGACCTTCCTTTACTTAAATTAACAACCCAATCATTGCTTAAAGATACAATTTCAAGCAAGCCTTCAATCCCCATTAATACTTCAAAGGTACCACGGCTATCAATTTTAACCGGCTCACTTGCCGCTGAATCAGCGCTTAACCGCTCAACTCTTAAAGCGTTATGCGTCTTAACAATATCAAGCCCGCGCGCTTCTGTTGGCTGCCACAAGCCCCGGCACTCCTTTTCCAATCGGACACCTTGCCCGCGGTTATAATCAATAGATGCCAAGCCTTTCTTAATGTGAGTAGGCCGGTGCCTTCGAAAATCATACATGCGATAAGTCAAATCACTGGACTCGGTAATCTCTACTGCTATTGAACCACCTGTCCAGCAGTGAAGAACGCCAGATGGTATGCGGTAAATTTCACCGGGTCTAACATAAATCTTATGCGATAAATCAAGTATATTTTCTTCCTTGTCAATTGCTTCCTCAAACGCCTTGCGTGTTACCCCGTCTTTTAATCCCAGGTATAATGCGCTTTCTGCGTCTTCATGTAAATCCAAAACTATGAAAACTTCTTCTTTGCCCGGGTCATCTTCCCCTAAAGCCTTAGCTGATGCAGCTGATGGATGAAGATGTGCTGACATATGTTTATGCACATCAACAAATTTAACCAGGATAGGAAAATCCTGGCCAAAGTGCTCGATGACAGCTTCGCCCAGAATTAAACCAGCCAAATGCCTGTTTTTAAGCAAATCCATAAAAGTAAAAATACTGCCATTTGGCATCATAACGCGCGAAGGATATTTTTTGTGGCCGGAAATCTCCCAGGACTCAGCTGCAATGCGGCTATTTTCGTCGTAAGGCAACCCCTTCATATCGTAAAGATGATATCCACCCCACATGTAATCAGCAAAATTACCTTCAATAAATTTAATCGGCTGCTTTGTGAGAAAATCAATTTCTTCAATGCTTAGAGTAGGCGCCTGCGCAAGGCTTGCGTTAACGGAGTTGTTTTTGTTAATGTTCATATTTTTTACGCTTGCCTTTGGCTAAGCACGAAACGAATACCTTCATCGAATGGCCTTGGAGTGTCCACATTCACCATATGGGTATTTAACGGCTTGGCTGCTAAGCCTGCCTGCTCAATGCCGATAATCGGATAAGAAAAAACGCTGCCGGTCATTTTATTTCTTACTGCCGCAATCCGTTCTGTCATTTCCTGTTTGTTCAATCCTTCCGGGCCGTTTGTCTGGTATATTCCGCTTGCACCATAATCAAGGAGCTTTAACAGTGTCTTAGCAGCATCTTCCAGTAATAACGGGTGCTTAATTTGAACGTTATCCGCTTTAAGCGGCTCAGTCTTATCCAAGCTTGCAATAAGTTTGCTTACGGTAGTTTCTTTATCATCAGGGCCATTATAGCCATAAAGAGCGCCCAGGCGTATCACCAAGCTATCTGGAAAATTTTTTAAGGAAACTTTCTCTCCCTCTAATTTGGTCCAGCCGTAATAATTTATCGGATTAGCTTTGGAGCCGGAGCCATAAGGCCCGTTGCTTCCATCAAACACATATTCTGAAGATATATAAACAAATTTGCAATTCTTCGCATAATGCGCAATCGTCGAAACAGCATCGACATTCAGCATACGCGCTTTATCTTTTTCCTTTTCAGCTATATCCGCATTAGCCTCACCAGCGATATAGATTACAATATCAAAATGAGGATGTTTTGCAAAATATACCTTTACTTCTTCTTCGCAGGTAACATCCAATTTGTCAAAGCCAAAAGAAGATGCTTTGCTAAAGCCCGTTCCTTTAACGTTTTTATATTCCTGAGTAAAAGTACGATAAACTGCGTTTCCAAACAGAGAACTTGCACCGATGATAAGAACAGATTTATCACGCTTATCACAATTGCTCTTTTCAATAAGAATAAATCGAAACAAGCCTGAAAGCTCAGGTATTTCTTCAAGGCCACGAAAATCTTTCATACTTATAACGCTTAAAATCGGGATAGATTTTTGTTCAACTAACTCACAAAGCGCAGAAATAATACTTTTATCTTCCAACGCTTTTCCCAGGGCAGTAATAAACAAGGTTACTTTCCCTTCCGATGCCTGAATGTCCTGGATAATATTTTGAAAATTAAACCCCGCCTGTTCTCTATCTGCAGCAATTAATGCCCCGATATCTAATTGGATAGCATAAATATCAAGTTTACCCCCGGAAAGACGAAGTAATACTTGAATAACTAATCTTTCTCCTTGTTCGTGGGACTGCGAAATAAATATAGCATTACCGGACAATCTGATAAGGCTCAATGCCCGAAGCACATCCTCATCAGGACCGGAACTTTTAGCGTAAGCGCCTTTCGGATGAAAAACCTTTGCGCCTATCTTGGAATATTTTTCCTGGATATAAGTTAATATCTGTGTTGTATCGCTATTAATTTTATCCACAATTCAGATTTCTTCCAAAAATTTAATTAAATATAACACAATAATACATAGATATCAATAAAATCTTTAAAAACATATCAAAAAACATACAGCGTATATTTTGCAATTAATTATCAGCAGGCTTTAATTCCCAGTAAACCAGCCTGCTGGCGTTGTCAAAGTAAAGATATATTCTATCTGATTTTAAACGATTGGTAGGATGCCGGTAAAGCAATATTTCTTTTATGCCGGCATTTTCAGGCCCTGGGCATTTTGTCAGTACCGGCTCGCTGTATTTAGCAATTACAGAACGCTTCAATTGGCCTTTAATAAGCCTGCTGTTTTTTATATCATCGCTTAATTTGTTAAAACCGCGTTCCTGCTTTGCCAGGTAAATTTCTATCTGCTTCTGATTATCGCCAACGCGTTTGAGGGTAAGTAACTCATTCAAATGCGCTATTTTAGCGCAACCACACAACAGAATAACAACTAAATAAACAAGTATTCGCATTTACTTATTTCTGCTTCCAGGTATACCGGCCGCCTTCGTAAACTTCGAACCAATATCCGCTTGGAGCTCTCTTGTAGTCGTCGTCAAAAAACACCTTAGAGGTTTCTGAAACGTCAACGCCGTTTTTCTGCGCAATTGCCTTATATATCGTGCTTCTATCGGCATTTTCTTCTGCTATCGTGCTTTCTATGGTATTTTTTAAGTCAGTAAGTATATTTTCTTTTCCAATAAACTGAAGATAAGCATCTTTGTTCTCGCCGACATAACCTTTACTGAAATATTTTTCAATCGCCTCTATTCTGGTTTTTCTCCGTTCAATAGCTGCAGTAACATCAGAAGAATATTCCTGCGCATAGGCTTCACTCATCATCAAAATAGCATTTATTTGTTTCGGGGTAGAACCATAAATCTGGTCTTGGATTGACTCAACGTCCTTTGCAACATGCTGGTACACGTCAACACGCATGTTTATATCTACTTTTAGCGGCTGGGAAGTTTGAAGGTTAACTTTAGCACAGCTTATGAGTACAATCGCCGAAAGAATGAAAAATACTTTTTTCATTGCATACCTCCATTACATTGCAGGTTACGGAAGCTAAATTTCAACCTTTCATTTATTATAACCTTCGTAACCTAAAATTAAAGATTCTTATTGCTTGCCACTGCCTAAAATGTCATGCAAATTGACAGTTATATTCCTTTTACCCATTGTATCCGACGTAAAATCCAGATTAAGGTTTAATGCGCTAGCTTCTTTCTTAGCACTGATAATTCCTATATTATACTCATAATTCTTGAAATTATCAATCAAAGCATTGTAAGAAGCGGCATCAAGATAGGTTTTTAAAAACGCAAACGAAGATTCTTTTTTTACGTTTATGAAACCATTTCCTTTGTTCTTAAAGTCTGCCTTGATTTCACTTATCCTGAATGCGCTTACGCAAGCCTTCAGCGCACCGTCGAATAACCCCTTGAAAGAGGCTTCTTCAGAAGCAAATATGTCAACCATCTTCTCGAATGAAGCGTCCTGGAATTTAGCAGCAAAACAAAATTTATCATACTCTGCAAAATCGCATTTCGCGCTCACTAACGCGTTCGCGCCTAAAAATTGATTTTTCGCTCTTGGAAAAAGCAGTTGGTTTACATTTGACTTTACGGGTATAAGGAAATCTGTAAACCTTTTATCTTTAATCCTTAGGCTTGGGATTTTAAGCAAATATTTGTTTTTTCTAAATTTATTAAGGCTCAAATTAGAGATTTCGAAATCCTGCGAGCTAATATCAAGGTTAGCGACGCTTGCATCATTTATAAAAAATGTAGCCGAGTTCATATCGGCAATAATTGAGAAACTTGAATTTATCTCCAAAGATTTATCCTTTAACGCAATATTTATATTTTGTAAATTTAACCGGAGTGGTTTAGCAAAAAACGGAAACCCAGCGAGGGTTGATTTTTTACCCGAAGCGTTCTTTAGATTTTCAAGCGACTTTATTTTTAAAGTAACATCCGATAAAATAACATCGCTAAGATAAAGATATGGCTTTTCCTTTTGAGCCTTAAATTTTATTGTTATGTTTTTTGCAATTACATTAAAATCTTTAGCGTTTACCGCGGCACCTTCAATGCTTACAGAATTAAACCATAAGTTTGCCTTTTTGATTTTAAATTCTGCCTTTAAGCTTTTACTTGCATAACTTTCAAGGTAAATTTTAAAGATATGATTTCTAAAACCAATTAGCGATAAAATTAATATTATCGAAACAAATAGAAAAATTTTAAATATTTTACCCATCATTACTTAAGCCCTTCTATGAATTCCCGGATATGATTTTTATAATCTTTCCCTGAATCAAGAAATGCGCTGTTGTGGCTTCCGCTGATAGCTACGAGCATCTTCGGATCCTTTGCGGATTCGTATAACTTTTGCGCGTGTTTAAAAGGAATCATTTCATCGTCTTTACTGTGGACAATCAATTTTGGAATAGTCAATTTTCCTATTCGGGATACAGAATTAAATTTATCGCCGACAAAAAAAGATGGCAAAAACGGGTATATATCTTTTGCAACATCACGCACGCTACTGAATGTTTCTTCGGTTATAATTGCCAATACATCAACCTGCGTAGCCAATTCAAATGCAACTGCCCCGCCTAATGATTCTCCGTAAAGTATTATCGAGGATGGTTTTATCTTAAGTTTATCAATAAGATAACCATAGGAAGCTCTTGCGTCAAGATAAAACCCTGTTTCCGAGGGTTTACCTTCGCTGTTTCCATATCCTCTGTAGTCAATTATAAAAATATTTAAACCTAAATCGTGAAAAATTTTTATTTTATCCAGCCTGTGGCTGATATTACCGGCGTTTCCGTGGAAAAACAAGATAGCGTACTTTGCGTTTTTAGACGGGATAAACCAGCCATTTATCTTTTTGTTATCCTGAGTTGCAAAATAAATATCTTCGTAAGAAAGGCCGATTTCTTGCGGAGTGTAGTTGATTTCTCTAAAGGGGAAGAATAGATTTCTTTGCTCAAGATATTTTACGTAAATTGCAAGCGAAACTATTCCCAATATTATATAGATGATAACTCGAAGCATCAGCTTATTGAGCATCTTTCAGGAAGGGACTTTTTCCCCTTTTAATATTTCGGGGATATCAGATGTATCTATACGCAGGCCACCGTCATGCTCTATTTTAATGGTGTAAATTACGCCGGGTATGAACTTTGTGCCTGGGGCTTCTATCTGGGCATTTTTAATACCTTTACTTAACCCCGCTCTTGAACTAAGGGCATACCCCCAGAAATTTTTCCAGATTTTTTCTTCAAAACGGTTTCGTGAATTTGAAATTTTATACCCTCTTGGAACTTCGTTTACGTTTGCCAAATCAAAAACCTCGGTATTTTTGTCATTCAGCATAAATACTTTCCAGAAAAGATAAATACTTTTTCCACGCAGGCTGTCTCCCGCCTCAACATAAGAATCATTAAAGCGTATAACCATTGACTGAAACTGAATCAGATTTCCGGTAAAAGTAAAATATTTTGGCGTAAGTGGTTTGCCTTTAACATCAAACTCAACGAATTTTATAGTAGTAAAATCGCGATTTGCAAGCATGTCGTGCTTTACGTTAGTAACCATAACCTGCGCAACGCGCGAATCAGCGTTTAAACGGCTGATAACCTGTTTTAAAATCTGATTTTCAATAAAATACCTGAGGCCAAAATGATAGAAAACAAAACCCAAGGCTATTATTAGGATAAGAATCGTTAAGTATTTTATCTTTCGCATATCTAATTCCTATGTTCCTATGAGTTTGACGATGTCACAAATTTCATTGCTATAGCATTAAAATTTGTGACCAATTTAAAGAAGTGATCGCCAAGAATTATGATTCAACCGCACCTATCCCTGTGTTTCCGGAGTTTCTTATCAGCACAAGAATCGCTGATTGCGAAGCAACCATATAGTTTTTTTTATTGAAAGTAATTTCTATTGCCTGGTCGCGTAAAAATATGCAGTAATCCCCTGTTTTTGCTTGAAGCGGAAAATATTTCTTTTTTGGAGTGTTGCCAGCCCAGGGTTCATCTTCGAGAAGCGCAGGGTCATAAACCGGGTATCCTGGCCCAATCTGAACGATTTTTCCTGTTTGGACCTTTTCTTTTTCCCGGACGTTTTGCGGAAGATAAAGCCCTGATTCAGTCTTTTCGCCCTCATCAGGCTCAATTAGCACTTTGTCACCGACTAGAAGTAGTTGTTTAGGCATATTTTACACGAATAGCCATGAATCTGGGACGAATTCCCACAAATTTAATAGCTACACGTAATGATATTATAATATAAACATTAGATTATACAACCCCCTTGAATTCGCAGGTAAAAGTGATATATTTTGGATATGTAAGTTAAGTACAAGAAATCTGAAACTTAATTTTTACTATAGAAACACACAGGGAGGTGGAAGATGGAAATGCAGGTGGCTAGGCCTAAGGTGTATCCATGGTTTGTTGCTTATTGCATTTTAATGTGCGTGTTGTATTTGTTTGTAACAGGCATGGGATTTATGTATCCGAAACTTGCTGAATTAGCTGGTAGCAGCGAAAGAATGGCTACGGCTACGTTCTTTGGCCCGCTTTACTCAATTTTCGGCTTAATTTTCTTTTTCGCTTATTTGATAGCGCTGTTTCTTAAGCCCGGGCCAGGCGTGTGGGTATATGATTTGGTATTAATTTGTTTCGGAATGACCAGCTGTTGTTGCTTACCCATAACCATACCTTTGCTTATTTTCTGGATAAAACCGGAAACTAAGAAATATTTTGGTAGGTAATAACATGAATGACCACAAATTAGAAACAAATTAGTAGCAATTCGTGTTTAAAAAAATGAAAAAAATAGCCATATCCCCTTCTCTAATCCTTCGCACTATTGCCAGCGGTATACTGTTATGTTCTTTTGCTTCAGGCATCGCTTTATACTTTTTTAGAATAGACTTCCTTGAACTTTTACCAAAAACACATTTTTGTTTATTTCATCTTCTAACCGGCTTCAATTGCCCTTTTTGCGGCACCACAAGAGCATTTTTAGCGCTAGGCCAGCTAAAAATTATGAAAGCAATTTCCTTTAATCCCCTTTCAATGATATTACTGGCTGTAATAATTATTTATTTATGCTTTAAGAAAATTCCATTATGGTTACAGTATAAAGCCTGGGCTTATTTATTTGCATTTGTTGTAGTCATAACCTGGGCGATACGGCTGGTTAAATTATAAATTTTAGTGATTCTATCTGCTTTTACTGGCGGAGCCGGATAATAAAAGAAACCAAACAAATAAATTCATTCCTGCTATCAATAAACAAGTCTGCAAGACACCTATCACGGGGATTAGAAAAATAGCAGTTGCAAAAGCAGCGATACAAGAGCCGAAAAGATCCAAGGCATAAGTTAAGCCGCCGATTCTCGCGCAATCTTCTTCTCTTTTCAAGCAAACCTTATTCACGTAAGAAAATTGCGCACCACACAAAATACCGCAAATTGCCGGAAGCAGTATGAAGATTACATTTTCGCCTAATTTGTTTATTGAGGAAGATTTTGTGTTAATAAGTAAATTAAAAATAAAAGGCAAAATTAACGCGTACACAAAAATTAGAAATTGCATTAACCTAAGTGCCTTAAACGCTTCTTTAAAGATTGAAAACTCTACAGCGCAATAACTGCCTAATACAAGCCCGGCCATAAACGCGCTTAAGATAAAACCTAATTTGTAAAACAAATAACCATAGATAATTTGAAAAGTAAGCAAAATTACAATTTGAATAGCCATTGCGCTAAAGCCTGTAACTGCCACAGAAAAAAGGCTGACTTCATTTCGAAAACTAATATATTTTAATCTCCCAAATCCGACAAGGCCTGTAAGAAGCACAAAACCTGCAAAAATCATCCACACATTTAGCGCATTTACTGATTTTAGAAGCCAGGTAAATACTGAATCCTTAAAATACGTTGTCCAGAATACCAGGTTATAAAAATATCCAGTTGGCTTTAAATCATAATTTGGTGCAGCATTGTTCTTTTCTTTTAAAACATTTTCAATGTATGAAATCCTCTGCGCGGATAATTTGGAAAATAAATAATATTCTCTGACATATTTTGTATCAATATTTCGCTCATTTAAGCGTTTCAAAATTTCCTTATAGTCATAAGTTAAGTAATCTTTGCGGTTTGAAGCTATGAAATATGTCGTATCTGCGGGAATTATTTTTATATCGGAAAAATTTTGGTTAAGTGAAGCATAGATTGATTGTAAAAAATATTTCAATTCCCGGTTTAGATAGTTTTCTGAGGAATTAAGTGAAAAAGAAACAACGCCTTTATCGTTAAGCATATTCTTAAGCTGCCCAAAAAACTCAACGGTATAGTAGCGGTTTATTTGGGCGCTTAACGGAGAGCCAGCATGAATAAGGATGCAATCATATTTTGCTTTTCCTGATTTTACGAAAAATCTGGCATCAATATTTTTTATGTTTACTTTTTTGTCGTTTAAGCCATTACGAAAATCTTGCGGAAGGTGTTTTTTTGCAAGATTAATAATTAACGGGTCTATTTCAAGGTAATCAACCTGCTTAACCGGATATTTTAAGATTTCATCAAGCAATCCCCCAATACCTCCCCCAATTAAAAGAACAGTTTTAGGATTCGGGTGCATAAGTAAAGCAAAATGCACGCTCTCCTCGGCAATCATTTTGTTGTCCGGTATCGCGGCAGACAAAAGCCCGTTTTCAAAAAATACTATTTGGCTGCCGCGCTTTGCTACGGTTATATTTGCATAGATTGAATTTTTTGAATCAATAACCTTATATCCTTTCCATTGAATACTGGATACATAAGAATTAATCTTTTCAATTCCGGAAACCATTAGCAATAGAGAAAACGCAATAATAAGCGCAGCACAAATCGCCATAAAAGCTTTCCGGAAACGTTCTTGAGAAAAGAAAACCAAAAAAAGCGCAAAGATAAGGCTAAAAATAGACAGAAATACGATAATTTCAAGCGAATCAAACAAGCGCACAAGAAAAAAACTAACTAATATTCCTGCAATACCTGAACCTATTGCTTCCAGAATATATACGCCGGAAATTTTACCGGAAATAGCTTTAATCTTTGTGGCATAAAGGTTACAGGCAAGCGCAAACATATATCCGAAAAATATACACACAGGAAAAAGTAATACAAAGCTTGCTGCGGCAATAGGAAATAGTGAAACTATTTCTCCTACATTGAAATTCATTATTGTTTTAGAAAGGCGTATGAAGACAAGACAAACAGGCAGAAACAAGCTTAAAGCAATAAGGCACAATGAAAATAAAGTAACTTTCTGTGTTATTCGTCTAGAAAAAATACCGAACGTGAAACTTCCGATTGCGACTGAAATCAGCCAGCTTGCGAAAATAAAACCGATAGACAATTCGTTTCCGTAAAAAACAACCAGGAATTCTCTTATAAATACAATTTGTGTGCTAAGAGCGACAAATCCGGAAAGAATTATTGAAAAACCAATTATGCGATTTAAATGTTTATTCATAAACTTAAGCTAAGATGACGGATGGCGGTTGAGCAAATAGATATCTACTATCTAAAAAGTAGTTTTACGCCGAGCGCGATAAGCAAAATTGCACATACTATCCTGAGGACAAGTTTAGATTTTTCTGATTTCAATATTTTATTTAAAAATCCTGACAAAATCCCTGAAAAGCTGCCAAGGATAAGTATCGTTGATACAAATGTGCCCAGGCCAAAGAAAAATGCATAAAACATCCCCATCAACACATTTTTCGACATTATACCGATTTCAAATAACAATATCGTCAGCGGAAAACAGGGAATTACCCCCATTACAAATCCAAGCAAAAAAATATTACTTCGGCCGAAAAATCCATCTAAGAATTTACAACTCCAGGAACTTTTGTTTCTTGATAACACAATAAGGCAACCGAGAAATACGCTTATTATTCCGGCTATAGAATTGAATAATATTTTTGTCTCGGCGTGAATAAATTGCCTAAAAAAACCGATAAAAGCTACCACCAAAAACCCAAGTAAGATATAAGCCAAAAGCCTTCCTGTGGAAAATATAAAAATATCCAAGAGCGAGCGCCAAAACTTTCTTTGTGCTCCGGCAATATATGTGGCAAGCAACGGTGTACAGGACAAAAAACACGGGCCGGATATATTAAAAGTAAAACCTATTGCGAAAAGTTGAAAAGCAGTAACTATAGTGGCATGCATAGTTTAATTAAACAAAACGGATACTCGATACTGGATGATAGATACTCGTTGAGGTTTTTGCCAAAAATTTTTACTAGCATCTAGTATCCGGCATCTAGCATCTAATTAGTTTTCAGTTATCTTCCCATATTCCTGCAATTTTATATCCACAAAACTTACACTTACCTTCTTTAATATTATTTTGAAGAATGCTGTAACCAATTCTGCCTACAACTACTTTTTTACAATTCGGACAATAGGTGTTTTCCTGTGGGTGCCCCGGAACATTACCGATATAAACATACTTTAACCCTACTTCTTTTGCAATATCATAAGCCTCTTCAAGCTTTGCTGTTGGCGTGGGCGGAAGATTTTGCAGTTTAAAAGACGGCATAAAACGGCTAAAATGCACCGGCACTTCGTCGCCAAGATTTTCTTTAATCCAAAGGCACATTTTACGAATCTCTTGCGGATTATCATTCTGCCCGGGAATTATAAGATTGGTTATTTCAAGCCATACTCCTTCTTTTCTTATTGTTTTAAGCGCCGCTAAAACCGGCTCTAACTCTGCCGTCATTCCCATTTTGTTATAAAATTCTTTATTGAAGCCTTTTAAGTCGATGTTAACTGCGTCCATATACTTAAGAAGCGCTATAAGAGGCTCTTCATTTATATAGCCACAACTGTGCATACCGTTTTTTAAACCCTGCGCCTTGGCAAGCCTGCATATATCAAGCATATATTCATAGAATACCGTTGGCTCGGTGTAGGTATAAACAATAAAAGGAGAGCCTGCTTGCTCTGCCGCGCTTACTACATCCATAGGAGACATATGGTAATTTTCGGTTTCATCGGGCTTTGATTGTGATATCTGCCAGTTCTGACAAAAAAGACACCGCATATTGCAGCCGGCAACAGCTATAGAAAAGGCTGACGTTGCGGGCAACACATGGAAAAAAGGTTTCTTTTCGATTGGATCAACGTGCACTGCTATAGGGTTTCCATACCCAAGCGAATAAAGTTTGCCGTCTTTATTTATTCTTACGGTACATATACCGCGTTGCCCCGAAGAAAGCGTGCATTTTCTCGGACACAGCTGACACTGCACCGATTTTTCTCCTATGGCTTGCCAGTAAAGCGCGGGGTGCGGCTTTTCTTCTGTAAATGCCGCAAGAGAGGCTAAAAGCATTAGCATTAAGCAGGTAAATACCTTTTGTTTCATTAATATTATTATATCATTTTTAATGCTGTAATTTCAAAGTTTTACTTAAACTAAATAATCGGGCCATCTTACGCATTAAAATATCGCCGCTACCTGTTAGTAGGCAGACGTCAACCACATCGTAAAGTTTTTGAAGCTGCTTTATAATTTGCTCGATATTCTCCTCCTGTTTAATAATTAAGTAGATATGGCTTTTAGCAGACCTTTTTAAAGGAACACACAAAATCCCTTCAAGATTAAAATTCCTTCGCGAAAAAAGCCCGGTTATGTGCGACATAACACCGGCGTGATTATTAACGGTAAGGTCGATAATATAATTTTTCATTTTATTCATAAATATTGCCTCCTATCATCTCCGTATTTGAACCGCCGGGCTTAACCATTGGAATAACGTTATGAGCATAGTGGATGCTGATATCGATTAATGATGGCCCTTTGGTTTTCAATGCTTTCCTTAAAATTAAATGTGCCTTTTCTCCTGAACCCAATTCGAAAGCCCGGATGCCAAATGCTTGCGCAATTTTTTTAAAAGAATGTTTAGCCAGGAATTTTGAAGCAATATATTTTTTGCCGTAAAAAAATTCCTGCTGCTGGCGGACAAGCCCTAAATGCCCGTTGTTCATTATTATGATAGTGACATTAAGGCCTAATTCAGCTAAGGTTGCCAATTCT
>Ga0265297_10001388_pt1 | contig 57287 bp, 48 predicted proteins | sample Munlanlwell13791_FD_192502 | JGI IMG/M metagenome (GOLD analysis project Ga0265297, IMG submission 192502) | Leachate microbial communities from a municipal landfill in Southern Ontario, Canada - Leachate well 137-91 | ecosystem: Engineered > Solid waste > Landfill > Unclassified | place...
GAGCGAGATCGGCCAGTCGGTCAGGAAGCTCGGCTTCACGCTGCCCAGCACGGGCTCGATCCGGTCGAGGCTGATGCGGAAGAAGATGTCTTCCCAACTGTCCTCGGGGGCGCAGCGGATGGCTGCCGCCTCCGCCTCGGCGCGCAGGGCTTCGGGCTTCGGGTTCAGGGGGTCGTCGATGGTCGCGGCGAGGTCGATGCCGGCGTGGAGCAGGAAGGCTTCCTGCACCGTCAGGCGCTCGAATTCCTCCTCGATCGCGATTTCCCGGCCCTGGGCCAGCAGGGTCTTCCGGCCCGCCGCCGCGGCCGCCGCGCGCAGCAGGGCTTCGCAATCCGCCATCAGGTCCTCGACCGTGCCGCCCGCCCGGTACCATTCCAGCATGGTGAATTCCGGGTGGTGGGTGGCCGAGCGTTCGCGGTTCCGATAGGTCTTGGCGAGCTGGAAGATCCGCGTCTCGCCCGCCACCAGGAGTTTCTTCATGGCGAATTCGGGCGAGGTGTGGAGATAGAGCCGGCGCAGGACATGGCCGTCCGCCGCTTCGAGATCGGTCGAAAAGGCCATCAGATGGGGCTCGAGGCCCGGGCTCACCTGCAGCGCCGGGGTCTCCACCTCGGTGAAGTCAAAGCCCTCGAAGGTGGCGCGGATCGCCTTGGTCACCGCCGCCCTGGCGGCCAGATAGGGGCGCCGGGCCGCATGGCGGTCGGGCCGCCACCAGGGCACGGGGGGAAGTCGGTCGTCGGTCATCTGTCGCGCTCTCGGCTCGGGACCCCTGGTTAGTGGATTTGCGCGCCGCGCGCCATCGGCAAGGCGGATTTGACGGGCATCACACCTGGCTTGATTTCAACTTGCGGATTCCAAGGCCCCGGTGCCTAGTTCTCGCGACCGGCCCGGCCCGACGAAGGGCCGCCGTTTCGAAACCGGGGGGTATCGAATGTCCGAACTTCTGTTCTCGTTCCAGGGCCGGATCAACCGCCAGCCCTTCTGGCTCGCCTCGATCGCGGTCGGCATCGCCACCAATGCGCTCATCTGGGGCCTGGCCTCCGCCCTCGGCCTGATGCCCGAGATGACACCGACGACCATGCCGGACGGCACCATGATGATGTCGGCGCCCATGGGGCCGGGCTTCGTCGTCCTCATGCTCGTGGTCATGGTGCCGGCGCTCTGGATCGGCCTCGCGCTCCAAATCAAGCGCTGGCACGACCGGAGCAAGAGCGGCTGGTGGGTCTTCATCGGCTTGGTCCCGGTGATCGGCGGTCTCTGGGTGCTGATCGAATGCGGCTTCCTGCGCGGCACTCCCGGCCCCAACGCCTACGGCCCCGATCCGCTGTCGGCCTGAGCCGCGGCTTTACCCGGGGGTTTCGCCGAGGTTGTCCCTGGCGGCGGTGTCTGATAGGGTCCGCCGCCATTCGGACAGGCTATAGAGTATTCCCCCATGCCCAAGGTTAACGCGAATTCGATCCGCGTCGGCAATGTCGTCGAGATCAACGGCAAGCTGTTCGCGGTGCTCAAGACCCAGATGGTGCAGCCCGGCAAGGGCGGCGCCTTCGCTCAGTTCGAGCTGCGCGGTATTCGCGACGGCGTGAAGACCCAGGAACGCTACCGCTCGTCCGAACAGGTCGAACGGGTCAGCCTGGAAGACCGCGAGTATCAGTATCTCTATCCCGAGGGCGACAATTACGCCTTCATGGACATCGAGACCTTCGACCAGATCCTGGTGCCCGGCGACGTGATCGGCGATCCCGCGGTGTGGCTGCAGGAAGGCATGGTCTGCTACATCCGGACCTACGAAGGCTCGCCCGTCGCGGCCGAACTGCCGCAGACCGTGACCCTGAAGATCGTCGAGGCCGACCCGGTGGTGAAGGGCCAGACGGCCTCTTCCTCCTTCAAGCCGGCCTTGCTCGAGAACGGCCAGAAGATCCTGGTGCCGCCCCATATCGAATCCGGCACCCGCGTCGTCGTCTCGACCGCCGACGGCGCCTATATGGAACGCGCCAAGGACTGATCCCCACCGCGTCGCCCGGCCCGGCCGGAGCGACGCGCCCAGGATCGGTGTGCCCAGGATCGGTGTGCCCAGGATCAGGGCTTCGCGGGGGTGTCCGCGAGCAGCCATTCCGGCCCGAACATATGGGCCATGGCACCCTTGGGCACCACCGCGTGGTCGGCCGGCGGGTTGGTCCGGTAGATGACGGTCCAGCTTCCGGGCACGATGTTGTTCTTCTTCAGGGCCCGATTGTATTTGCCTGCTTCGAAGGCGGAGGCGGGCTGCAGCGGCGCGCCCAGGATGACCACCAGCTCGATCCGCCACAGTTCGTCCGGGTTCTCCTCTGACAGCCGGTCGAGGATGTGGCGCATGTTGTAGCCGCCGCCGGAAAAGCCGTAGAAGGCGGCGATCTCGGGATCGCGGCCGAAGAGCTCGACCGTGGCATTGGCCTGCGGGCTGGTCTTGCTCTGGGGTTGGCCCGGCTTGTCGAGGACGACCGGCTCGTAACCCTTGCGCTGCGCGAATTCCTTGGCGGCGCCGACATGCAGCGCGCCGTTCGGCCAGGCGATCTTGTTGCCCTGCTCGTCGGGATAGGTTCCGGCACCGGCGGAATTGCCGCGCAGGATGATCATTTTCTTCATCGTGGCGCTCCCCCTCCCGTGGCCGTGGCCCGGGCGGCCGGCATTCTACGCCGCGCGGCCGTGACGTGCCATGTCCTGCCCTGCCCGCCCCATTCGCCCGCTTGAACCAGCGCCGGTTCAGCCCCACACTCCCCCGCCGCAGAAGCCGGGGAGAGCCTGAACATGCCGTCATCCATCGCCGCCGCCCAGGGTTTCGATCCGGGCCGGCTCGCCCGCCTGACCGCTGCGGTGGAGGCGGATGTCGCGGCGGCGCGGATCGACGGGGCGGTGGCGATCGTCGCCCGGCGCGGCCAAGTGGTGCTGGAGCGGGCGATCGGCCTGGCCCATCGCGAGAGCGGCCGGGCCATGACGCTCGACGCCGTGTTCAATTCGATGTCGGTCTCGAAGCAGTTCACCAATCTGGCGGCGCTGCAGAAGATCGACCAGGGCGAACTCGCGATCGACACGCCCGTGGCCGCCGTGATCCCGGACTTCGCGGCCGAGGGCAAGGGCGGCATCACCGTCGGCCATCTGATCACCCATACCAGCGGCCTGCCTCCCGTGGTCATGGGCGACCGCAACCTCAACCCGACCCGGCTGGACTCGGTGGCCGAGGTGCTGTCGCGCACGGCACCGCTCTGCCCGCCGGGCGAACGGGTGATGTACAGCCCGATCCTGGCCCATGGCCTGCTGGCCGAAGTGGTGCGCCGGCTGGACGAGGGGGAGCGGCGCTTTTCCCGCATCCTGGCCGAAGACCTGTTCCAGCCTCTCGGCATGGGCTCGACCGCGCTCGGCATTCCGGCCGAGCTGCGGCCGCGTTATGTCCCCGTCGTGGTGCGCGATCCGACCCCCGGCCTGTTCCCGCCCGGCGTGCTCGAATCCGGCGACCGGCTGAAGCCCGACAGCGAGATGGCGGGCGGCGGCGCCAGCCTGACCGCGGGCGATCTGCTGCGCTTCGTCGAGGCACTGCGCCAGGGCGGCAAGCTGGGTGATGCCCGGATCCTCTCGCCGGCCCTGCTCCGTTTCGCCCTGGCCGACCGCACCGGGACCAAGCCGCACCTGATGTACGACCCGATGCGGACGTCGCGCGGCTGGCCCGAGGTGCCGTCCCATCTCTCCTATGGTTTCTGGCTGCGGGGCGAGGGGGTGCACCCCATGGCCTTCGGCCATCTGGCGAGCCCGGGCACCTTCGGCGGCATGGGCGCCGGCTCCCACGTCTTCTGGTGCGATCCCGAAACCGACGTGAGCTTCGTCTTCCTCTCGGCCGGGCTGCTGGAAGAGGGGGCCTCGGTCGAACGGCACCGCCGGCTGTCCGATCTGGTGCACGCCGCGATCGAACGCTGAACCATCTTGAGCGCGCCCGAACCCCTTCGCCGCCGCATTCCGGTGGCGCTGCGCATGGCGCTGTTCTATGCCGTGTCCTATTCGGGGCTGGGCGTCATCGTGCCCTTCCTGCCGGTCTGGATGCAGGCGCGCGGGCTCGATCCGATCGAGATCGCCGTCGTGCTGTCGGTCGGGCAATTGGTGCGCATCTTCGGCAATACCGGCTTCGGCCGCCTGGCCGATCATTTCGGCGAACGCCGCCGCATCCTGATGGCGCTGACCGTGGCCAGCCTGCTGTCCTACCTCCTGCTGCTGCCGGCCCAGGGTTTCGTCGCCATCCTGGCGGCCAATCTGGTGGCCAGCCTGTTCTATCCGGCCCAGGTGGCGCTGACCGAAAATCTCGGCGTGCTCGCGGCCTATCAGCGCGGCTACGACTATGGCCGCGTGCGGCTCTGGGGTTCGGTCACCTTCATCGGCGGCACGCTGGCGGTCGGCTTCGAGCAGAAAGTGGTGGGGCCGGACGGCATCCTGTGGCTCGCCCTGGTGGCCCTGGCCGCGACCGTCGCGCTTGCCTGGATGCTGCCCGACATCCGGACCGAGCGCGCGCCCCGGCAGAAGGGGGCGGTCGGCGCCTTCCTGCGCAATCCGGTGTTCCTGCTCTTCCTGGGCGCCAATGCCTTCGTGCAGTCCAGCCACGCCGCCTATTACACCTTCTCCACCCTGCATTGGCGCCAGGCCGGGCTGGACGATCTCGCGATCGGCCTGATCTGGTCGGAAGGCGTGGTGGCGGAGATCCTGCTCTTCGCCGTCTCGGCGCGCTTCGTGCACAGGATCAGGCCGACCCGGCTCATCCTGATCGGGGCGCTCGGCGGCATCGTCCGCTGGGGCGTGCTGGCCTCGACCACCGATCTCGGCTGGCTGCTCGCCATCAACTGGCTCCATGCCGCGAGTTTCGCCTTCGCCCATCTGGGCGCCATGCATTTCATTCCCCGCGGCATTCCCCAGGGTCTGACCGCGACGGCCCAGGGGCTCTATTCCTCGATCGGCATCTCGGTCGCGGTGGCTGTGGCGACACTGGCGCTGGGCCCGCTCTATGCCGCCCTGGGCGGCCTGATCTTCATCGTCATGGCCGGCTTCTGCGTGCTTTCGGCCGTGCTCGGCTATTTCCTCGATCGGCGCTGGGACGGCGGTGTGATCCGGCTATAATCCACCCTCATGCGCCTCACCTGCTACACGTTCGGCGACCATGCACCGCCCATGCGCGTCGCCCCCGCCACGCGGGACTGGATGGATGCGACGCCGCATGGCTTCGCCTATCGCTGCCTGCCCCTCAACATCGCCAATGCCCACGGCTGGGAGCTGCTGTGTCCCACGCGGGTCGAGGCGGTCTGGACCGGAGGGGTCGAGCCGGCGGCGGTGCAGGTCTCGGGGCCGGGCGCCGGGCGTTCCGCGATCGGCCATTTCGGCTCCGGCGTGCTGACCTTCCATGTCCATGCCCTGTTCGTGACCGAGCCGGGCTGGAACCTCTATGTCACCGGTTCGCCCAATCAGGCCAAGCACGGCATCGCCCCCCTGACCGGCATCGTCGAGACCGACTGGTCGGCCGCCACCTTCACCATGAACTGGCGCTTCACGGCGCCGGACGTGCCGGTGGTGTTCGAGGCGGGCGAACCCTTCGCCTTCCTCTTCCCGGTGCCGCGCGGCATGATCGAGACGGTCGAGCCCGAGGTGAAGCGCCTGGCCGACGAGCCCGACCTCGCCGCCGCCTTCAAGGAATGGTCCGAGGGACGCACCAAATTCCTCAGCGACCTGCCGGTCAAGGGCTCCGACGCCAACAAGCGCGGCTGGCAGAAGAATTATTTCCAGGGCAAGAACGCCGACGGTTCGTCGACCGTGCCCGATCACCAGACCAAGCTGAAGCTGAAGCCCTTCCCGGCCCGTCCCCCCAAAAAGTGACGCCGTGTTCACCATTGTGCGGGCCCCACGGGACGGCTAGTCTTTCCTGACCTGATAAGAAAATAAATCGGGAGGAGAGATTGTTCGCTTCGCGCGTTGGCGGCGCCTTGTCTGCGCTCGCCCTTTTGCTGTGTCCCACCCTCGCCCTCGCCGATGTCGCCCCGCCGCCACCTCCGGGTGTCGCGACGGTCGACGGCGCCCGCATCGCCCATGCCGATGCCGAGCCGGGCAACTGGATGTCCCACGGAAGGACCTATGACGAGCAGCGTTTCAGCCCGCTCGACCAAGTCACCAAGGACAATGTGAAGGATCTCGGCCTCGCCTGGTCGTTCGAGACCGGCGGCACCCGCGGCCATCATTCGACGCCGATCGTGGTCGACGGCGTCATGTATGTCACTGCCCCCTGGTCCCTCGTCTTCGCGCTCGACGCCAGGACCGGCAAGCAGCTCTGGACCTATGATCCCGAAGTGCCCAAGGAATGGGGCAAGTTCGCCTGCTGCGACGTGGTCAACCGCGGCGTCGCGGTCTGGCAGGGCAAGGTCTATGTCGGCACCATCGACGGCCGCCTGGTGGCACTCGACGCCGGAACCGGCAAGGTCGCCTGGTCGGTCGACACCAAGGTGGGCGACTGGCCCTATACGATCACCGGTGCGCCCCGCGTGGTGAAGGGCCATGTCATCATCGGCAACGGCGGCGCCGAATATGGCGTGCGCGGTTACATCTCGGCCTATGACGCGGCCAGCGGCAAGCTCGACTGGCGCTTCTTCACGGTGCCCGGCGATCCCTCGAAGCCCTTCGAGAACCCGGAACTGGAAGCCGCGGCCAAGACCTGGACCGGCGAATGGTGGAAGATGGGCGGCGGCGGCACGGCCTGGGATTCCATGGCCTTCGACCCGGCGCTGAACACGCTCTATGTCGGTACCGGCAACGGCGCGCCCTGGGCCCGCCATATCCGGAGCCCGGGCGGCGGCGACAATCTCTATCTCTCGTCGATCCTGGCGCTCGACCCCGACACCGGCAAGCTCCGCTGGTATTATCAGGTAACCCCTGGCGATACCTGGGACTTCACCGCGACCCAGCACATGATCCTGGCCGACCTGGTGATCGACGGCAAGCCGCGCAAGGTCATCATGCAGGCGCCGAAGAACGGCTTCTTCTATGTCCTGGACCGCGAGACCGGCAAGCTGATCTCGGCCAAGAATTTCGTCACCGTCACCTGGGCTTCGGGCATCGACATGACGACCGGCCGCCCGATCGAGAACCCGGACGCGCGCTGGGAGACCAAGCCGGCGCTGATCTTCCCGTCACCCTTCGGCGGCCACAACTGGCAGCCGATGTCCTTCGATCCGAAGACCGGCCTGGTCTATATCCCGACCCAGGAAATTCCCGGCTTCTATGCGCCGCAGGGCAAATTCACCTATCATCGCAAGCAGTGGAACACCGGGGCCGACAATTCGCCCTTCGTCGACGTCGATCCCGCCACGGTCTCGGGCGCCCTGATCGCCTGGGACCCGGTCGCCCAGAAGGAAGTCTGGCGCGCCAAACTTTGGGGGCCGTGGAACGGCGGCGTGCTCTCCACCGCCGGCGGCCTGGTGTTCCAGGGCACCAGCGACGGCAAGTTCAACGCCTATGACGCGGCGACCGGCACCCGTCTCTGGACCACGCCGACCTGGACCGGCATCCAGGCCGCGCCCATCACCTATACGGTGGACGGCCAGCAATATGTCACGGTCGTGGCCGGTTACGGCGGCACCTATGCCCTGGCCTTCGGGCGGGCGGCCAAGACCTCGGACTTCCCGAATATCGGCCGGGTGCTGACCTTCAAGATCGGCGGCACCGCCACCCTGCCCAAGCCCGACCTGACCGCCGCCATCCCGGCCCCGCCGCCCAATGTGGCGCCGGCCGAGCAGGTGGCCAAGGGCCAGGCCCTCTATGCGCAATATTGCGGCGTCTGCCACGGCTTCGGCGTGGTCTCCGGCGGCGTGCTGCCCGATCTCCGCCATTCCGGCCCGGTGATCCACCAGTCCTTCAAGGAGATCGTGTTGGGCGGCATGTTGAAGGACAACGGCATGGTTTCCTTCGCCGACGTGCTGAACGATGCGGACGCCGATGCGATCCACGCCTATATCATCCAGCGCGCCAACGAGGGTGACGTGCCCGGCACGCCGCGCATCACACCATGATCCTTGCGGCACCCGGGGCGTCCCCGGGTGCCGTCAGATCCCGGCCAGCACGCCCTGCACGGTCTCCAGCCCCAGGGCATAGACGGCGTCCTGCCAAGCCGCCTCGTCGGGCGCGAAGGCGTCCTTCAGGCGGGCCTTGATGGCGCGGCCCTGCTCGGTGTCGAGCCCGCCCTGCTGATGCAGGAAATTGTCGTCGCGGAGTGCGCCCAGCACGGTGATGCCGTCCCTGGTGCCGACCTCGAGGGCGACGAAGGTGAGGCCGTCGTCGCCGAGCAAGGCGGCTACGCCCTCGTCGAGCGAACCCATCAGATGGGCGGAGAGGGATTCGCCCGTCACCGTCGACTTGACCCGGGCGCCGAACAGGGCCTTTGCCCGCCCATAGGCGGCGCTGCCAGGCGCCGCGATGGTGATCGCCTCGCCCGTGCCATAGGCCCCGAGCCCGGTATGGCAATCGATCGCCACCACATGGTCGGCGCCGGAGAGCTGGCAGAGCACGGCTTCCGAGACCCGGCGGCGCGACCAGGTCGGACCATAGCCGCCGAAATAGAGCCCGTCGCCATGGTGATACTGGCCCCGCGTCACCGCGGCCTGGAGGGCCGGCAGGCCGTTGGTACGGGCGAAATGGCGGAGTTCGCCGTCGGCCGCGGCCAGGGTCGCGGGGTCGAGCCCGGGGGGCAGCAGGGCGGCGGCGATGATCTCGTAATCGCGGTCGCGCGCCCGGCTCTCGCCGAAGTCGATCCAATCGCGGTTGAAGTCGACATTGTCCTCGGTGACGCGCCGGGTCCAGGCGAAGCCCCAGGGATTCAGGGCATGGAACAGGTGGACGGAAACGCCCTCGGGCAAATGGTCCAGATGCCCGTCTTCGACCAGGCCGAGGGAGAGGGCGGCGCCGAAATAGCCCTCGACCCCATGGGTGCCGGCGAAGAGCGCCAGGCGGCGCGGCGCCCCGGCCGGGCCGATGCGGACGACGTCGAGCGCCAGTTGCTCCGCCGCCGGGCCGCGCAAGGGGTGGACCCGGCTCTCGACCACGAGGCCGCGCGCGGCGCAGGCGGCCAGCAGGCGGTACCGGGCGGTCGCATAGTCCGGGCTGAAATGGTGGTGCCCCGGCCTCATCCCCAGAGCGCCGCCACGCCTGGATGGAGCAGGGCGCCGTCGTAGCGAAGCCCCGGTTCGCGGTCCCTGGCCAGGAGCAGGGGACCGTCGAGGTCGGTGAAATCGGCCAGGGGGGCGAGCAGGGCGGCCGGCGCCATGGCCAGCGACGTCCCCACCATGCAGCCGACCATCAGCCCGAGGCCGAGTTCGCGTGCCCCTTTCGCCAGTTCGATCGCCGCCGTCAAGCCGCCCGCCTTGTCCAGTTTCACATTCACATGAGAATAATGCCCGGCGAGCCGCGGCAGATCCGTGACCGTGTGGCAGGATTCGTCGGCGCAGAGGGCAATGGGGCAGGTGGCGGCGTCGAGTGCTTCGTCCGCCCCCGCCGGCACCGGCTGCTCGATCAGGGAAACGCCGAGGCCGGCCAGGCGGGCGGCCAGTGCCGGCGTCTCGGCCGGGCTCCAGGCTTCATTGGCATCGACGATCAGGCGCGCTTCCGGGGCGGCGGCATGGACCGCGGCGACCCGGGCGAAATCCTCGCCGTCGCCGCCCAGCTTCAGCTTGAGCAGCGGCTTGGCCGCGGCGCGCGCTGCAGCGGCCATGGCTTCCGGCGCGTCGAGGCTCAGGGTATAGGCGGTGAGCACCGGCCGGGGCAGGGGCAGGCCGGCCAGTTCGGCGACCCGGCGCCCGCTCTGTTTCGCGGCGAGATCCCAGAAGGCGCAGTCGAGGGCGTTGCGCGCCGCCCCGGCGGGCAGCGCAGATTGCAGGGCGATGCGGTCGAGCCCGGCTTCGATCGCCGGGCGCAGTCGCTCGATGGCGGCGACCACGCCTTCGACCGATTCGCCGTAGCGGCGGTAGGGCACGCATTCGCCCCGGCCCCGATGGGGGCCGTCGGTCAGGGTGGCAACCACCACTTCCGCTTCGGTCTTGGCCCCGCGGGAAATGCGGAAGGCGCCGGCGATGGGCCAGCGTTCGACCGAAACGGAAAGTTCCATGATGAAGCTCCGGGCGGGTGGGGCCCGGAGCTTAGCACTGCCGAATTATTTTTGTTCTTCGAGGTAGGCGATCACGTCCTCGCGCTCTTCCTCGTTCTTCAGGCCGACGAAGGCCATCTTGTTGCCGGGCACGAAGGTTTTGGGGTCGGTCAGATAGGATTCGAGCTTCTCCTTGTCCCAGGTGAAGCCGGCGCCGGCCATCGCCTTCGAATAGGTGAAGCCTTCCTTGGTGCCGGCGACGCGGCCGACCACGCCGTGCAGATTCGGACCCACGCGGTTCGGGCCGCCGGCCTCGACGGTGTGGCAGACGGCGCATTTCTTGAAGACGACGGCGCCCTTGGCGGCGTCGCCGGCCAGGGCGGCCTGGGCGCCGAGCCCGGTGAACAGGGCGATCAAGGCGATTTGCAGCTTATTTTGCATCATTCGGGTCCGATCGGCGTTAATCTCTGTGTGGGAAGTTCCGGTGTAGCTCTAAAATAGGCGAACAGAGGCCGAGGTCGATGCGGCACGCCGCCGCTCGCCGAAAGTCGAAGTGTCCTAAGTCGAAGGTGGCCGCTCTGCGCGGCACTTCGTCTGGTTGCAGCGAGAGGCAGTGTTGACCGAGACCATGCTGTCCCGATCCGATCTCGAAGCCCTGTTGTCCGATCCGGTGCCGGAACGCCAGGCCGCCGCGGTGACCCGCGTGGCCACGGCATGGCGCGCCGGCCGCCTGGACGAGGAGACGCGGGTCGCGACCGAACAGCTCTTCCGCATGGTCGCCCGCAAGGCGACGGTGGCGGTGCGCGGGGCCCTGTCGCGGGCCGTGCAGGATGCCGACGACCTGCCCCATGACGTCGCCATCAAGCTGGCCAGCGATGTCGATCACGTCGCCCTGCCGTTGCTCGAAGCCTCCAACGTATTGACCGACGACGACCTGGTCGCCCTGATTCGGGCCGCCACGCCGGGTGCCATGTATGCCATCGCCGGCCGCCCGGCGGTCTCCGGCCCGGTCGCCGACGCCCTGGTCGAGCAGGGCGATGCGCGTAGCGTCGGCCGCCTGGTCGGCAATCCCGGCGCCAGCCTCAGCGACCAGGCGTTGGAGCGCGCGGCCGAACGGCACGGCGATTCGGCCCTGGTGGCCGAACCCCTGGCGGCCCGTCCCGCCCTGCCGCCCCAGGTGGCGGAACGGCTGATGGCCGTGGTCGCCGAACAATTGCGCCAACACCTGCTGAGCCGGGACGCCATCGCCCCCGACCTGCTGACCGATCTCGTGCTGCAGAGCCGGGAACGCGCCACCCTGGGCCTGCCCCATGGTGTCGGCCAGGATCTCGAAGGCTTCATCGAGTCGCTCGACCGCAGCGGCCGCCTGACGCCCACCCTGATGATGCGGGCGCTGCTGACCGGCGATTATCTCTTCTTCGAAAGTGCGATGGCCCGGCGCGCCGGCATCCCGGCCGCCAATGCCCACCAGCTCCTGAACGATCCGGGCGGCCAGGGTATCGCCCGTCTGTTCATCGCCGCCGGGATGCCCGAGGAACAGCTTCCGCTTGCCCGAGTCGCCATGATCGCGGCCGAAGAGACCGAGCTGCGCGACGAACCGGGGGCCAAGCAACATTACCGCGACCTCGTGGTGGCGCGCATCCTCACTGGTTTCGGCGATCGGGTGGATACCGACAGCCTGGATTACATGATCACCAAGATCGGCCGGGGCTCGGCCGCGGTTGCGTGATCGGTCCGGACGCTCCACCATGCCGTCATGACGCCTTCCGCCGGAACCGGCCTGCTCACCATTGCCGAGGAGACGGGACAAGTCCGCGTCGTCTTGGCCGGGCGCTGGGTGGTCGGCAATGCCGATCGCCTGGATCGTGCCCTCGACGCCCTGCCGGCGCCCGCCGGACGCGGCCTGCAGCTCGACCTCGGCGGATTGGACGCCATCGATACCGTGGGGGCCTGGCTCGTGCATCGCACCGCCGCGCGCTGGCAAGCAGCAGGCGCGGCAGCGGCCATCGTCGGTGCCAGGCCCGAATACGAGGTCCTGCTGGGCCAGGTCGCCCAGGCCGACCGGCCGGCGCCGGAGCGGCCGCCGCGGCTCTCCCCCGTCGCCCGCATGGTCGGCGATTTCGGCCGCTCGGTGGCGCTGGCGGCGCACGACGGCCTGCAGCTCGTGGCCTTCCTGGGCGAGACGGTGGCGGCCCTGCTGCGTCTCGCCTTCCTGCATCCCGGCCGGTTCCGCCTGACCTCCACCTTCGCCCAGGTCCAGGCGACGGGGATCGAGGCGATGCCCATCGTCGGCCTGATCTCCTTCCTGATCGGCGTCGTCATCGCCTATCAGGGCGTCGACCAGCTCCGCATGTTCGGGGCGCAGATCTTCGTGGTCAATCTGGTTGCCATCTCGGTCCTGCGCGAACTCGGCATCCTGCTGACCGCGATCGTCATCGCGGGCCGTTCCGGCTCCTCCTTCACGGCCCAGATCGGCTCGATGAAACTGAACGAGGAAGTCGACGCAATGCGTACCCTGGGCCTCGATCCGGTCGAGGTCCTGGTGGTGCCGCGGGTCCTGGCCCTCGTCATCATGCTGCCCTGCCTCGCCTTTTTCGCCGACATCATGGGGCTCTTGGGCGGCATGGTGATGTCCTGGGCCAGCCTGGGCATCCCGCCGGACGCCTTCATCCACCGCCTGGCCGCGGCGGTCTCGTGGAAGACCTTCTTCGTCGGCGTGGTGAAGGCGCCCTTCTTCGCCGTCACCATCGCGGTCGTGGGTTGCCTCGAGGGCCTGCAGGTCGAGGGCAGTTCGGAATCGGTCGGCCGGCGCACCACCCAGTCGGTGGTCAAGGGCATCTTCCTGGTGATCGTCCTCGACGCCGCCTTCTCCATCTTCTTCGCGACGATCGGGATCTGACGTGGACGCCGATCATCCCATCATCCGCCTGCGCGGCATCCGCAACGCCTTCGGCGCCCAGGTGGTGCACGACAAGCTGGATCTCGACGTGCGAAAGGGCGAGATCATCGCCCTGGTCGGCGGCTCGGGCACCGGCAAGTCGGTGCTGCTGCGCACCATCGTCGGCCTGAACCAGCCGAAGACGGGCTCGATCGAAGTCTTCGGCCAGGACGTTCTGCACATGCCCTCGGCCGAGCGGCGCAAGGTCGAGGAGCGCTGGGGCATCCTGTTCCAGAACGGTGCCCTGTTCTCGTCCCTGACCGTGGCCCAGAACATCCAGGTCCCGCTCAAGGAACATCTCGGCCTCAAGGGCAAGATCCTGGACGAGATCGCGGCCCTGAAGATCGCCATCGCCGGCCTGCCGGCCGATGCGGGCGACAAATATCCCTCCGAGCTCTCGGGCGGCATGAAGAAGCGCGCCGGGCTCGCCCGGGCGCTCGCCCTCGATCCGGAGATCGTCTTCCTGGACGAGCCGACGGCGGGCCTCGACCCGATCGGCGCCGCGGCCTTCGACCGGCTGATCGCCGATCTTCGTGATACGATCGGTTTCACCGTCTTCCTGGTCACCCACGACCTCGACACCCTGGCCACGGTGTGCGACCGCATCGCCGTGCTCGGCCAGAAACGTGTTATGGTCGTCGGCACGATGGAAGAGATGCTGCAACAGACCGATCCCTGGATCGTCGAGTATTTCCACGGACCGCGCGGGCGCGCCGCCCTCGATGCCAAGGCGCGACTGGAAGCGCGGAAGGGGCTCTGAAGCATGGAAACCCGCGCCAACTATCTCTTCATCGGCTCGGTCACCCTGGCCCTGCTGATCGCCGGTTTCGCCTTCGCGCTGTGGCTCGCGGGCGCCGGGCGGGCGCCGGCCTTCGACCGCTACGTGATCTATTTCCAGGGCGCGGTGGACGGCCTCGGCGAGGGCTCGGACGTGCGCTACAACGGCATCAAGGTGGGCTCGGTCGGCAAGATCACGCTCGACCGCAACGACCCCAGCCGGGTCAAGGTCGAGGTCGACGTCGCGGCCGGCACGCCGGTCCGCAAGGATACCGTGGCCAAGCTCGAATCCCAGGGCATCACCGGCGTCGCCTATGTCCAGATGACCGCCGGCCAGGGCCAGAGCCCGCTGGTGGAGCGCAACCCGAACGGCGAGCCGCCGATCATCCAGAGCCAGCAGGGCGGGCTTGCCCAGGTCATCGCGACTTTGCCGGAAGTGCTGCGCAATTCGGCCGAGATCCTCGACCAGGCGAAGAATTTCGTCAGCCCCGAGAACCAGGAATCGGTCCGCCGCACCCTCGCCAACATCGAGACGGTGACCGCTGCGATCGCCGCCAAGTCGACCGAGATCCAGGAAATCATCGACAACGTCAACACGGTCTCCAGCTCGATTGCCGATGCCGCGCGTTCGATCTCCTCGATCACCGGCGACGCCAAGAAGGCGATGGACGCGATCGAACAATTCGCCGTGGCGCTGCGCGATCTCGTCATCAGCAACCGCCGCTCGATCGACGAATTCGCCGACGAGGGACTGACCCAATTCGCCAAATTCATCACCGAGGCGCGCCGCCTGGTCGCCACCCTGGAGCGGGTCGGCGAAAGGCTCGACAGCGATCCTTCGCGCTTCCTGCTCGGAACCCAGCGGCCGGAGTACGCCCCCCGATGACCGATGTCTGCGTTTCCCCCGGCCGCCGCCGCTTCCTGGGCCGGGCCGGCGCCGGCGTTGCCGCCCTTTCGCTCGCCGGCTGCGGCGGGCTGTTCAAGGCGGCGACCACGACGCCGAGCCTCTACACCCTGACCTCGAAGAACGATTTCGCGCCCGGCGCCCAGGTCAACTGGCAGCTCGTGGTCGAGGAACCGCTGGCATCGCGCGCCCTCGACACCGACTACATCGCCCTGATGCCGTCGACCACCGAGGTCAAATATTTCGACAATGCGCGCTGGGCCGAACGGGCGCCGCGCATGGTCCAGACCCTGCTGGTCGAGAGTTTCGAGAACAGCAAGCGGATCGTCGCCGTCGGGCGCCAGGCGGTCGGCCTCAGGGCCGATTTCAACCTGATCTCGGAACTCCGCGAATTCCAGGCGGAATACCGGAACGGTCTCGGCAAGCCGCCGGTGATCCATGTCCGCCTCAACGCCAAGCTGATCATGCAGCCCCAGCAGGTGATCATCGCGGCCCAGACCTTCGACACCGAAACGGCGCTGCAGGTGAACGACATGAAGGCGGTCATCGGCGCCTTCGACGCAGCGCTCGGCAAGACCATGCGCGAACTGGTCGAATGGACGCTGGCACAGAACAACCCGAACCGCGGCAAGCAGCTCTGAGGGTAGCGCTCTCGATCGTCAGCTCTGGCTCGCCCTACGACTGTCCGGTCGGGGAGTCGGGTCGCAAGATCGCGGGTAACGACAACCCTCTGTCGTCATCGCCGGGCTTGGCCCGGCGATCCACGCCTCTCGGCCCGGCTCGGTGTTCTCGCGGATGGCCGTGTCGAGCACGGCCATGACGATCAGGGGGACACAGGCGTGGCACCCCATCACTCGCAGGGCGGCACGTCGTCCTTACCGAGGTCGGCCATGCGGCCCTGGATGCGGCGGGCATAGGTCCTGACCCAGGTCGAGGGTTTCGAGGCGGAAAAGCGGATCGGGTTGGGCAGCACGGCCGCCAGCAAAGCCGCTTCCGGCACCGAGAGATCGGCCGCCGACTTGCCGAAATGGAAGCGCGCCGCCGCCTCGACGCCGTAAATGCCGGGGCCGAATTCGACCGAATTCAGATAGACCTCGATGATCCGGTGCTTGCCCCACAGGGTCTCGATGGCGACCGTGAAACCCGCCTCCAGTCCCTTGCGCAGCCACGACCGCCCGGGCCACAGGAAGACGTTCTTGGCCGTCTGCTGGCTGATCGTCGAGCCGCCGCGCAGCCGCCGCCGGCCTTCGCCGATGGCATCCAAGGCGTCGTCGATCGCCTGCCAGTCGAAACCGTAGTGGTGGCAGAACTTGCCGTCCTCGGCCGCGATCACCGCGCGCACCATGGCCGGGGAGATGTCGTCGTAACCGACCCAGTCATGGGCCATGCCGTAACCCTCGGCGAGGCGGAGCAGCATGAGCGGCGTCGCCGGCACCGGCACGATCCGGTAGAGCAGCACGAGGGAGAGCGGGGCGGCGACCAGGCCCACCGCCAGCGCACGGAGGAAGCGCCGGCGGATCCGGCGCCGGACCGCCGCGTCTTCCATGAACTAGCGGTCGCGCCCGAGGGCCGCCACCAGCAGGCGATGCAGCTTGCCGATGTCCGACGATTTCAGGGCGGCGGCCAGCACGTCTTCGTCGTCCACTTCGGCGGCGAGGCGCATCAGCTCGTCGAACTGGCGCATGTAGCGGTCGACATAGGTGCGGAATTCGCCGTCGTCGCGATATTTGGCGGCGATGCCGGCATGGCCGTCGCGGCTCCTGGCGCCCAGCAGGCGGCGGGTGAAGACGCCCTTCTCGCCCCCCAGATAGCGGCGCCACAGGTCGTCCGGCAGGTCCTCGTCCTCGAAGGTACGGGCGAGGTCGACGGAGAGGCCGTTCAGCCCCTCGATCACCGCGGCCGAGGCCTTCACCGCGTTCTGGCGGCGCTGGCGGCGGTCGACGTCCTCGAGGTCCTGGCGCTTCACCTCGATCCCGGCGGCGGTGGCGCCCAGCTCCTCGACCTCGTGGGCCATGGCCTTCACCAGGTCGCCCATGGCACGCCGGGTCTCGTCCGCCCGGCCGGAAAGCTGCTGGGTTTCGGTCGCCAGGTTGCGGGCGATCTGGCCGAGCGCGCCCGCCGTCTCGTCGGCCAGGGCCTTCAGCTCGGCGCCGCGCCTTGTCGCCATGACGATGGCGGTTTCCAGTTCCTCGCGGCTCTTGGCCGAGGATTCGAGCAGCGACTGGCGCTCGACCGCGATCGCCCCGCTCATCTCGCGCAGTTTCGAGATGGCTTCGCCGGCCTGGGCCGCCAGGCTCGAATCGTCGCGTTCCAGGGTCTCGATCAGCAGGTTGAGATTGCCCACGGCACCCTGGGCGGCGGCGTCCAGCCGGGCCGCGAAGGCGCCCAGCGTGCGTTCGGCATCGGCGACCTGGGAACGGGCGGTGGCGATCCGCTGGTCGATGGCGGTGCCGATCGCATCCAGCATCTGGCCCGCCTTGCCGGTCTCGTTGGTCGCCTTGTCGGCGACGCTGGCGATGATGTCGCCCTGGCGCTGGATGGCGCTCACCGCGGCATCGATCCGGGCGCTCGCCCGGTCGGCGGCGGACTCGAGGTCGCGGCCGCGCCGTTCGATCGTATCGGCCGCCTGTTCGACCCGGGCGCCTGCGGTATCGGCGGTGCCGGTCAACTCGCGGGCACGGCCGTCCAGGGCGGCGGCACTCTCGTTCAGGCGGCGTTCGGCGGCGGTGGCGCCTTCGGCCAGGGCGTCGGCGCGCTGGCGGAAGCCGGTCACCACGGTGCCCAGGCGCTGCACCGCATTGTCGGCCGTGGCGATCACGTCGGTGCCCTGGCGGGCCAGGGATTTGATGGCATTGTCGACGGTCGCGACGGCGCGCACCGTCTCGTCGTCCAGATTGCCGGCCTCGGCCGCGAAGCGCCGGCCCGCTTCCTCGATCGAGGTGGCGGCGCGGCCGGCGGCGGTCTCCAGGGTGCGGGCGTGATCGTCGATCGCCGCCTCCATGGCGCGCAGCTCGTCCTTCAACTTCTCGCCCGCGCGGGCCAGTTCGCGTGCCGTCTCGGCGGCGATGCGGCCGGCCTCGCCGCCGCGCGCCTGGGCGTCGTCGACCGCGGTGCGGAGCCTGGTGGCCAGCGCCTCGAAGCCCTGGCCGACTTCGCCGAGCCGGCCGAGGGCATTGTCGGCATGGGCGGTCAGGGCAGTGGCGCTGTTGCGCAACGCATCGGCGGCGGCATGGCTGCGGGCACTCGCCTCGTTGCCGGCACCGGCGATCTCCTCGGCGACGCGGCGGAGCTGGTCGCGGGCCACGGTGGCGCGCTGGGTAGCACTCGTGGTGATTTCGGCGTGTTCGCTGGCGCTCCGGCGCAGGGTTTCCCCGAGGGTGGCGAAATCGGTCACGGCGCGGCCGACTTCCGACTGGGTCGCGGTGACCAGGGCGCGCAGGTTGCGTTCGGTCTGTTGCAGCTTGGCGAGTGCTGTATCGCTGGCCTCGCCCACGGCCTGGCCGGCGCGGGCGGTCGAGCCGGCGGCCATGGTGATGGCGGCCTGGCTGGCCTCGGCGAGATCGCGCAGCCGCAGGCTCTCGCCCGACAGGGCCTCGGTCGCGTCGGACAGGCGCCGGGCGATGCCCGATGCGGCGTCTTCGAGCCCCATCATGCCGGCGCGGGTCGAGCCGATGCTCTCGTCCAATGTCGCATTGATGGCGCCGACCCGGGCCAGCGCCTTCTCGATCGCGTCGACCCTTCGGTCCTGGGTGGCGAAGGCTTCGTCCGCGGCGCTCACCACGCGCCCGGCGGCGAGGTCGAGGTCGGTACCGACCTGGCGCAGCTTGGCGGTCGCGGTGTCGGCCTTGTCGGCGGCCGCGTCGCCCGCGGCCAGCATGGCGTCGGCTTGGCGCTGCAGGTCGGCCGAGGCGGCGGCCGAGGCGGCGGCCGCGGAACGGGCGGCATCGGCGAGCCGGGTCAGGCGCTGGTCGACCTGCTGCTCGATCGCGGCCAAGGCGCCGGAAAGGGCGTCGGAGGTCGAGCGGGTGGCGCTCGACAGGGCGTCGAGTGCGCCGCCGATGGTGGAGCGGGTCTCGCGCGCTTCCTGCATCACCTTGCGCAGGTCCTCGATCCGGGTGGAGACCAGGGCGACCAGGTCCTGGGTCGCCTCGCGCGCTTCGAGGGTGGCGATGCGCAGCGCGTCCGTCTCGGCCTTCACCCGGGCCGCCCCTTCGGCGCCGACGCCGGGTGCCGGGGTGGCGGGCAGGCGCGGGGCTGCGACCGGGCGGCCGCCCAGCGCGCGCATCACCGCGGCGCGCTGGTCCAGCATCAGGGCGACCAGCCAGAGCACGGCGACCGGGCCGAAGACGCCGGTCAGCACCGCGGCCAATTCGTGCGGCGCCAGATTGCCGAGGGCGGTCAGTCCCACCACGTCGCCCAGATAGACGCTGGCGGCGGCGAGCCAGCCCAGCGTCACCGCGAGCACGAAGGCCCAGCCGATCAGCCCGCCGAGCGAAGCGTCGGCGGCCGGCACCGGCTGCTTGACGCGCGGCGGCGCCTCGGTCGGCACGGGCAGCTTGGTGTCGCGGGCGTTCGCCATGTCTTTCTCACCGGCACGAATCAGGGCGAATTTCACTCTATCATCATGCGGCGAAAGTCACCGTCGTCCCGCGCGCCGGATCGAACCGCAGCAGCCGGTGATTGTCGGTATCGGCGAGGATGAAGCCGCCGGCACCATCCGGGCAGATCCCGTTGGGCGCGCCGCCGGGCAGGCAGACCGGGTCTTCGCAAGTCTGTTCCGGCGTCTCCAGCCGGCCCGTGTCGCGGTCGAAGCGGCGGATCAGGCCGTTCAGGCTGTCCGCGATCAGGAGACGCCGCGGCCCGTCGAAGCAGAGCGCCTGGGGATGCTGCATCAGGGCGCTCTCGGCCGGGCCGTCGACGGCGCCGAAATCGAACAGGCCTTGGCCCGCCAGCGTGGTGACCGCCCCCGTCGCCGGATCGAGCAGGCGAAGGGCGGAGCTTTCGGCGTCGACGAAACCGATGGAGCCGTCCGCCGCCCGGTCGAGCCCGCTCGGCTGGGCCAGCACGGCGTCGAAGCCGGCGCCGTCGCGCAAGCCCTCGGCACCATTGCCGGCGACGGGCCGCATCATGCCATGGCCGAGGTCATAGGCCAGGATCTGGTGGCTGCCGCCATTGGCGACGAAGAGCTGGCGCCCGTCGCCGACGAGATCGAAGGGTGAGGCGAGGCCGGCGATCGGGCCGGGCAGGGGATCCTGCAGGATCGGCCCGCGCCGCCCGAAGCCGGCCACGGTCGAGACCGTGAAGGCGCCGAGGTCGATCCGCCGGATCAGGTGATTGCCCGTGTCCGCGACCCAGATCGCCGTGCCATCGGCAAAGACGCCCTGCGGCGCATTGAAACGCGCCCCGCCCCAGGGGCCGTCGCCCGGTCCGGCGATGCCGGCGCCGATCCGCGCCACCTCGCCGCCGGTGGCGTCGAGCAGCACGATCTGGTGGTGCCCGGTGTCCGCCAGCACATAGTCGGCCCGGCCGAGGGGCAGGGGCAGGCGGCGGATTTTGCCCGGGAAGGCGAAGCGCCCGCCGGGCAGGGGCGCGGGCATCAGGCTCAGGCTGCCGGGCAGCAGGGTGCCGGCATTCCGCCCGGCCATCACGATCGCCTCGACCGCGGCCATCAGGCGGGCGGCGTCGGGCTCGCCCGCGTCGCTCGCCACGATCCTGCCGTCCGGGCCGATCAGCACCAGGGTCGGCCAGGCGCGCACGGCATAGTGACGCCAGAGGTGCAGGCCGGGATCGTGCAGCACGGGGTGTCCGATGCCCAGGCGGGCGATCGCCGCCATTGCCACCGAAGGGCCGCGCTCGGCCGGGAATTTCGGGCTGTGGATGCCGACCACCGCGACTTCGCGCGGGAAACGCGCCTCGATCATCGCCAATGTGGGCAGCACATGGTGGCAGTTGACGCAGCCGGCGGTCCAGAAATCCAGGATCACCAGGCGCCCGCGCAGATCGCGCAGCGTGAGGGGGCCCGGCACGTTGAACCAGACCCCGCCCGGCGCCGCCAGTTCCGGCGCCCGGGTCACGCCGAAGCGATAGGGTTCCCGGGCTTTGGTCATCGGGGCGTCAGCGCCGGAACACCGGGCCGCCCTCGCCCAGGTGCCAATGGCTCAGGGAGCGTTCCATGTGGCGCATGCGCCAGGACAGCATCTTCTGGGCATAGCGGGCGAGCAGGGCGGCCTTGTCCGGCTTGGCGGCCAGATTGGCGAATTCGCCGGGATCGGCCTGGCGGTCGAACAGCAGGGCGTCGAGCCCGGCGAAATGGACGTATTTCACCTCCTCGTCCGCGATCACCGCGAGGTTGGAGCCCTCGATGGTGAGGCCGAGTTCGCTCTCCGGCCCGGCGCCGCGAATGTCGCGGAAGTCGTATTCCCAATGGACGGCGTCGCGCCAACCCTCGATCTTCTGGCCCAGCACGAAGGGCATCAGGCTGGTGCCGTCGCATTGCACCGGCACGTCGAGGCCGAGCCAGTCGAGGATGGTCGGCGTCACGTCGACCGATTCCGTGAAATGCTCCACCACCCTGCCGCGGGTGCCGTCGGCATTCCTGCGCGGGTCGCGGATGATCAGGGGGATGTGGAAGCTCTGGTCGAAATAGCCGGATTTGCCGAGCAGCCAATGGTCGCCCATCTGTTCGCCATGGTCCGAGGTGAAGACGATCAGGGTCCGCTCGTACTGCCCCTTCTCCTTCAGCCAGGCGACGATCCGGGCGAGCTGGTCGTCGACCTCGCGCATCAACCCGTAATAGGTCGCCTTGAACTGGCGCATCACCGTGTCGGACTCGGGGGCGCGATAGCCGGCGCGGCCCATCTGATAGGCGAGCCAGGGGTGCTGCGTCGCCTCCTCGACCCGCGCCTCGCGGCGGATGAAGCCGGGCACCGCATCGGCGTCGAACATCGTGTTGTAGGGCTCCGACGCGACCCAGGGCGGATGCGGACAGAACCAGGACAGATGGACGAACCAGGGCCGCTCGCCCTCGCTCTCGAGGTGGGCCAGGACTTCGCCGGTGAGGAAGGCGGTGATCGAATCTTCCGCCGGGAAGACGGGCGGCGGGTAGCTCGGCCCCTTGCCCTCGGCGCCCGGGTAATTGTCGACCGGGTGATAGATCTCGAGATCGGGCGGCACCTCATAGCCCTTGGCGCGCAGCCATTTCAGCCAGGCCGTGGGTTCCTCCGGCAGGCGGCAGCCGATGTCGAAGCCGGGCAGCACGCCCTCGTAGGTCGCCAGCGCCGGATCGTCGGCCGGCCTGCCGCGCGGGTCCGCCGCGGTATCGGTATAGCCGAACAGGGTCGGCGCATAGCCGAGCTTGCGCACCTCCTTGGCGACATTGGTGAAACGCGCGTCGAGCGGCGTGCCATTGGTGCCCGAACGGTGGTTCATCAGATACATGCCGGTGTGCAGGCAGGCCCGGCTCGGCCCGCAGGGGGCGGCACTGGCGTAATGGCGCCTGAACAGCACGCCCTCGGCCGCCAGACGGTCGAGGGTCGGGGTCGAGACCATATGGCCGAGGCTGCCGAGGCATTCGCCCCGCCACTGGTCGGCGGTGATGAAGAGGACGTTCGGTCGATCGGGCAGGGCCATGGCGCAACTCACTGACGGGAGCGCCGAGGCTACTAGGCCCTATTTTTCGACGAAAGCCTTCTCGATCGCGTAATGGCCGGCCTTGGAGAAACTGGCTTCGGTGAAGCCGTGGGCCTGCAGCCATTTCACCATGTCGCCCAGCATCTGCGGGCTGCCGCACAGCATGACACGGTCGTTCTCGGGCGAGATCGGCGGCAGGCCGATGTCGGTGAACAGCTTGCCGTTGGCGATCAGGTCGGTCAGCCGGCCCTGGTTGCGGAAGGGCTCGCGCGTCACGGTCGGGTAATAGATAAGCTTCTCGCGCACGAATTCGCCGAAGAATTCGTTCTCCGGCAATTCCTTCTCGATCTGCTCGTGATAGGCGAGTTCGGCCACCTCGCGGACGCCGTGGACCAGGACCACCTTCTCGAACTTCTCGTAGACCTCGGGGTCCTTGATGATCGACATGAAGGGGGCGAGGCCGGTGCCGGTCGAGAGCAGGTAGAGATGCTTGCCGGGCAGCAGGTTGTCGGCGATCAGCGTGCCCGTGGGCTTCCGCCCGACCAGCACGGTGTCGCCCACCTTGATGTGCTGGAGGCGCGAGGTCAGCGGGCCGTCCGGCACCTTGATCGACAGGAACTCCAGATGTTCCTCGTAGTTGGCCGAGACGACCGAATAGGCGCGCAGCAGCGGCCGCCCGTCGACCTCGATGCCGATCATGGTGAACTGGCCGTTGATGAAGCGCAGCGACGGATCGCGCGTCGTGGTGAAGGAGAACAGCCGGTCGGTCCAATGGTGAACGCTGAGGACCCGCTCCTGGTTCAGATTGCTCATTGTCAGACTTTCATGCCGTGCGGCAAACGGACGTTGGCCATGGCAATAGCCACTTCCGCCGCCCACCGCAACCGCTGAACGGACGACCCCGGCCCGACCCACGGTTCCTGGCAGAGAGGGTGCAATAGCAAAATATCCTGAAAATGGAATTGAAAAAGGAATTTTTCCTGACATATATAGAAATAACAGGATTGTTTCCTGATTATGCGGCTGAAAATTGATCTGTATCAAATTTCCCAGATGGATTGTGGTGAATGCTGGACGAAATTGATCTCGCCTTGATTGCGCGGCTGCAACAGGACGGACGGCTCGGCCTCGCCGAATTGGGCCAGGCGGTCGGCCTGTCGTCCTCGGCGGTGAACGAGAGGGTGCGCAAGCTGCTGGCGCGCGGCGCCCTGCGCGCCATCGTGGCGCTGGCCGATCCGGTGGCGCTGGGCCTCGGCATCACCGCCTTCGTCACCGTGACGCTGGCCGCAGGGGCGGACGAGGACGCATTCGTCGCCGCCGTGACGGCCGATCCGGCGGTGATGGAATGCCATCACGTGACCGGCGCTGCCAATTACCTGCTCAAGGTCCGGGTCGCCGACATGGCGGCCCTCGAAACCCTGTTGAAACGCCTGAAGGCGACCGGCGCCCTCGCCCGGAGCGAGACCCAGCTCGCCCTTTCGACCCCCAAGGAGACGACCGCCCTGCCGGTCGGCAGCCTATGATGGACCTGGATTTCGGCCTCTTCGCCTCGGCCTTCGCTCTCGGCTTTTTCATCGCCATGCCGGTCGGGCCGATCTCGCTGCTGATCCTCAAGCGGACCGTCGCCGAAGGGGTGCCGGTCGGCGTCGCCACCGGCCTCGGCGCCGCCACGGCCGATGCGCTCTATGCCGCCTGCGCCGCCTTCGGCCTGTCGGCGGTGACTGCCGTGCTGGTCGACGAGGCGCGCCTGCTCGGCCTGATCGGCGGCGCCACCCTGGTCTGGCTCGGCATCGGCGGCATCCGCGCCGCCGGGCGGCGCATCGCCCTGCCCGAGGCGGCAGCGGCGGCGCCGGCCCGGGGGGCCGTGCTGCCCGCCTATGTTTCGGCGGTCGGCCTCACCCTGACCAACCCGCTCACCATCATCTCCTTCGCCGGGGCTTTCGCCGGCATCGGCCTCGCCGCCGCGGGCGGCGCCCTGGCGGCGGGAACGACGGTCGTCGGCCTCGCCCTCGGCTCGGCCATTTGGCAGCTCACCATCGTGGCCGCGGCCGGCGGTGCCCGCCGCTTCCTCCGGCCCCGCCTATTGGCGGCGATCGACCGGCTTTCGGGCCTCGTCCTGATCGGCTTCGGCGTCTCGGCCCTGCTGCGCGCCGCCCTTTGAGGCGAAAGTCGGCCTTATGGGGCTGTTAACCAGCATCTGCCAGGGTTTCGGGGGCAAATGGTACCGCGCGGGGTCGCTTTTTCGCCGAATCCCGTGGTAAAGCGGTGCCGATCCGGCCTGGAACAGAAAGGGCGAGATGCGGCGCGTCGTTCTCCTTGTGGTGCTGCTCGTGGCGGTCGCTGCGGCCGTGCTGTTCGGCGTCCTGCCGGGCATGCTGATGGCGCAGTACCGCCAGGCCGTGCCGCCGGCCCCGGCCGACCTCGCCGTACAGACCGTCCATTTCGCAAGTGCCGACGGCGTCGACCTGGTGGCCTGGGTGGCCGAGGCCGAGGCGCCCAAGGCGACCGTCATCCTGGTTCACGGCTCGGGCGGGACGCGGGCGGATGACTATATCGACCAGACCGGCATGATGCGCGACCTGCTCGGCCGGAACTATTCCGTCCTGGCGCTCGATCTCCGCAACCACGGCGACTCCGGTGCCGGGCCGCGCGGCCCCAGCTATGGCCCGGACGAGGCGCGCGATGTGATCGCCGCCGTCGACTGGGTGAAGCGGCGGAGTCCCGGCCGGCGCGTCGCCGTCTATGGCACCTCGATGGGGGGCGCCGTGGCCATCTATGCCGCGGCCGCCGATCCGCGCATCGAAGCCGTCGTGGTCGATTCGACCTATGCCGATTCGGGCCCCGTGGTCGGCCAAGAGGTCGAGGACGCGACCGGCCTGCCGCCCCTGCTGACCCGCCTCGTGCTCTGGGGTGCCGATCATTTCTGGGGCTTGGCCGAACGCGATGGCCGGACGATCGACGTGATCGGCCGCCTGGGTGCCCGGCCCCTGCTGATCATCCACGCCAAGGACGACCCGGTGGTCCCCTTCGCCGACGCCCAACGCCTGGCCGCCGCGGATCCCGCCGCGGTCCTGTGGCAGGCCCCGCCGCCGGTGGCGGAAGACGGCGCGGAGAGCGCGGTCGAAGGCTTCGGCGGCCATGCCCAGACCTATCGCCAGTCGCGCGAACTCTGGGTCGAGCAGGTGTCGGGCTTCCTGGACGGTCTGTTCGCCACCATGTTCGGGTAAGTCATGACCTTCGCGGCGCCGACCCAGCAGGACACGATGGCGAGCGCCCGGCTCTCCACCGGCTTCGACACCAAGATCCTGGAGACCGACGCCGCTTTCACGGCCCTGACCGGCTGGCCGGCCGAAGAGGCGCGAGGTCAGACCCTGGCGATCCTGTTCGGGCCTTGGAGCGAGCGTAGGGCGGTCGACCGCCTGGTGCGCGCCGCCGAAAAGGGCGAGGTGGTCGAGCCTCTGGCGGTCAAGGTCTACGACTATGCCGGCAATGCCTTCGATGCCGAAGTGGCGCTGGAAGGCGATGGGCCGGAGCATCTGCGCTGCCTGCTGCGCCGTCACGACGGACGAGCCGCGGGCGTGGTGGTCGCCAAGGGCTCCGACCAGGCGATGGCGCCGAGTGCGGACCGCTTGCTGCCGGCCCTGATCGATTCCCTGCGCGACGGTATCGTGGTCGTCGACGAGGAAGACCGCATCACCCTGGCGAGCGAAATCTTCTCACAACAGGCGGGCCTCGCCGTGCCGGCCCTGATCGGCCGGCCGCTCGCCGAGGTGATCGAGCTGCGCACGCCGCCGGGCGACGGCAGCCTGGCCGCCGCCACTTTCCTGGCGCCCGAGCGCGGTGCGCGCGGGGCGACGGTCAGCATGGCCCGCGGTGTCGACCATCGCGGCCGGATCTTTCGCGTACTGACTCTGCGCAGCACCAATGCCCCGGCGGCCGCCCCGGCGCCGCGCGTCAACCCGCTGGAAGCCGGCCCCGACGTCTTCGAGAGGGCGATGCTGCGGCGGGTCGACATCGAGCATCAGGCGGTCACCCTCGGCCTCCTGGAGATCGTCGCCGACGACGACCTGGTGCGCAGCCTCGGTTCGATCTGGCGCGACACGCAGGAGCGGGCGCGCATCGCCGCGGCCGCGGTGCTGGCCGGCGAATTGCGCCCGGGCGAATTGTTCGTCGCGGTCAAGAACGAGATGTTTCTGGTCTTCATGCTCGACGTCGCGACGGTCGAGGACGCCCTCGGCCGGATGCAGCAGATCGCCCAGATGACCCGCCACCGCCTGGTCCGCGAAGGCGGCGCGCTCGCCTCGCTCGAAGCCTTCGGCGGCGCGGCGGTGCTCGGTGCCACCGATGCCGCCCTGGCGGCGCCGCGGCCGAACGTGCCGGGCGACCTCACCCGCAAGCTGGCCGATCGCATCCGCCAGGACAGCGGCCGTCACCAGCAGATCGAGACGGTGATCGCCGACATTCTCGACGAAGGCACGGTGCAAGCGCGTCCGGCGCGCAGCCGCGACCTCGCCGCCGCCCGTCATGCGATCGCCGAATTCGACGACCGCTCGGCCCGCTGGATCACCTGGCTGCGCCGGCACCACGGCATCGAGCCGGCGCTCGAGCGTGAACTCGACATCGCGCTCGCCGGGCGCGCCGTCGAATGGGCCATGACCGGCGAGGGCGCCAGCCTGATCATGACGCCGCTGCATTACGCGACGCTCGCCCATGCGCCCTCCGCCAGCCGGCTGGCCACCATGGTGAACGGCCTGCCGCCGGCGGTGCGCAACCGGATGATGCCCCTGGTCGAGCAATTGCCGCCGGAGCTGACGGGCGAGCGGCTGACCGTCTTCCTGCGCCGTCTGGCCGGCCTCGGCCGCGGTGCCTGGCTGGAGCTCGACGGGCTCGACAGCCGCGGCGTCGACGGGCGCCGGGACGGCCTCGCCGGTGTCGCCCTGAATCACGCGCGCCTGCTGCCCCGGCTCGAACACGAACCCAAGGCGGTGAAGCAATTCATCGATCATCTGCGGGCGGCCAACCAGCCGGTGCTGGTCTTCGGCATCGACGAGCCGGAACAGGCGAGCCTGCTGTTCGGCACCTTCGGCATTACCCTGGCCGCCGGTCCGGGGGTCGAGAAACTGGCCGCAGGCCGGCCCTGAGACCGCCGCCGTTCAGAGCGGGATGCGCAGGGTCGCCAGCGTGCCCCCGTCCGCTCCGGGCGAGGCGAAGTCGACCTTGCCCTTGAGCTGCACCGCGAGGCCGCGGATCAGCCGCATGCCCAAGCTCTTCGCCTTTTCGATGCCGCCCTGGTCTTCGGGCATGCCGGCGCCGTCGTCGGCGATCACCAGTTCGAGCTGGCCCTCGACTGTGCGGAGCGAGATCCGGATCGTGCCGCTGCGGCCGTCACCGAAGCCGTGCTTCAGGGCGTTGGTCAGCATCTCGTTGGCGATCAGGGCGAGCGGCACGGCCCGGTCCATGGGCAGGGAAATGCTGGAGAGCTCGAGTTCGAGGGCGATGCGGCCGCGGGTGCCGCCCTCGCCAGTCAGGCTCTCGCCGATCGCGCGCAGGAAGGCGGCGCAGTCGACGGTGGCGAATTCGCCGCCCTGATAGAGTTGTTCATGGAGCTGCGCCATGGCGCGGATCCGGTTCACCGTGTCGGTGAAGCCCTGGCGCAACGTCGGATCGCCATATTGCCCGGCCTGCAAGGAGAGCAGGCTGGAGACGATCTGGAGATTGTTCTTGGTCCGGTGGTGCATCTCCTTGAACAGGAGCGTGCGCGAGGCCAGCGCCTCCTCGAGCTCGACGGTGCGCGCGGCCAGCTTGTCCTTGGCCGCCGCCTCGCGGTCGACGGTGCGCAGGCCGAAGACGGCGAGACCGCCGATCAGCCCGCCCGCCAGGACGACGAAGACGAAGCCGATGCCGGTCGTCCGCCGCCATTCCTGCAAGGCTGCGGCGCGGTCGATCGAGGCGAGCGTCACCAGGGGCAGGCCGGCGATCCGGCGATAGGCGATGACGGCCGGGGTGCCGTCGACGATGGTCGGCGCCTCGACCGCGCCTTCCTCGCGCCCGCCCGAGAGATTCTCGTGGAAGAAGGGGGTGTAGAGGAAGTCGCGCCCGACCATGTCGTCGTTGATCGGCCAGCGCACCACCAGCCGCCCGTCGGTCCGGAACAATTCGAGCGCCGTCGTCGCCGGCACCTTCAAGCCGCCGTGGAACTTGGCGAAATAGCCCATGTCGATCGCCGCCAGCACGACGCCGGCGAAACGGCCCTGGTATTCGAGCCGCCGGCTGATCGAGAAATAGACGCTGTCGGTCAGGCGGCTGCGGTTGGCCGGGGTGATGAAGAATTCTTCGCCGCTCTGATGCGCCTGGAAGAAGTCGCGATCGGCGAAATCGGCCGGCGGGGCGCGGCCCTGGCTGGTCGAATAGACCACCCGGCCCTTGTCGTCGAAGAACCAGAGGGAGCCGATCTGCGGCAGCAGCCGGGCCATGCCGATCAGGTGCAGGCGCCGGCTCTCGGTCGCGAAGAGCGGGGTGAGCCCGTCTTCGGCGACCAGTTCGACCGCCTGCCGGAGGACGAGGTCGGAGCCCTTGATGGTCCATTGGAAATGCTCGTCGACCACGCGGGAGAGCAGGCGGGCCTCGTCCCGGGCGGCCGACAGGGCGCTCTGGTGGCCGGACCAGGTGAGCGAGGCCCAGGTCAGGAAGCCTACGCCCAGGAACAGGCTGGTGATCGAGAGCAGGATGGTGCGCGGCTTCCGCCCGAGCCGGCGCATGTCGTCGAGCAGCGAGGCGGGCGGGGCCGCCACCGGCACCGCCGCCGCGTCATGCGTGTCGGGATTGGCGCTCACGCAGGCCCGTCTCAGGCGAAGGTGATGCGCGGCGCGGGGCGCCCGGCCGTCTCGATCCGGGCCGCGACCTCGCGCGCCAGGGCCATATAGGCTTCGGCCTGGGGGCTCTCCGGCGCAAGGGCGACGATCGGCCGGCCGTCGTCCGAATGCTCGCGGATCGACATGTGCAGCGGGATCTCGCCCAGGAAGTCGACCCCGAGCTGGGCCGCCGTCTCGCGGGCGCCGCCGTGGGAGAAGATGTCGGAACGGCCGCCGCAATGGGGGCAGATGAAATAGCTCATGTTCTCGACGATGCCGAGCACCGGCACCTCGACCTTCTGGAACATGGCGAGGCCCTTCTTGGCGTCGATCAGGGCGATGTCCTGCGGCGTCGAGACGATCACGGCGCCGGCCAGGGGGGCGCGCTGCACCAGCGTCAGTTGGGCGTCGCCGGTACCCGGCGGCAGGTCGATCACCAGGACGTCGAGGGGCGCCCAGTCGACCTCGGAGAGGAGCTGGCCGATCGCGCTCATCACCATGGGGCCGCGCCAGATCACCGCCTGATCTTCGGGCACCAGGAGGCCGATCGACATCGCCTTCAGGCCATAGGCTTCCATCGGCACGAGCTTCTTCGCCGCCGTGGTGCGCGGCTTGCCCGAAAGGCCCAGCATGCGCGGGATCGAGGGACCGTAGATGTCGGCGTCGAGGAGGCCGACCTTGAGGCCCAGGCGAGAGAGGCCGATCGCCAGATTGACCGATGTGGTCGACTTGCCGACCCCGCCCTTGCCCGAAGCGACGGCGATCACCTTGGAAACGCCGGGAATGGCATTCGGCTTCGGTTGCTGGCCAGCACCCTGGGGCGGGCGCTGCGGCGGGGTGTCGCGATGGGCGGTCAGCACGGCGGTGACCGAGAGCACGCGGGGCAGTGCCATCACCGCCTTTTCGCAGGTCGCGCGGAGGGGCTCCAGGGCGGCCGCTTCGGCCGGGTCGATCTCGATCGAGAAGGCGACATGGCCGTCCTTCACCATGAGTCCCGCGATCCGCCCGGCGGCTACCACGCTGCCTCGTCCGCTCGGATCGGGGACGCGCTCCAGGGCGGCCAGAACCTCGTCGCGGGAAATCGTCATCGCCTTCGTCCTTGAAATACCCGGCGTTTCGCCCACATTGCGAGGGGCAAGCAGCATTCGGCGGCTGAATCGCCGCCCTCGTGGGGTATAGCGCATCGCGGGCCGGCACCCAACAGCCGCCGCGGGGGCGCACGTCTAAGGTGGGAGATCGCGTCAGCATGCCGTGGCAGAACAATGGCGGTCCTTGGGGCGGCGGGGGCAACGGCGGCGGTCGTGGCCCCTGGGGCCAGGGCCAGCGTGGACCGGGCGGCCAGCCGCCCAACCTCGAAGACCTGCTGCGGCGCGGTCAGGAGCGTTTTCGCGACATCGTTCCCCAGGGCGGCTGGGGCCGCCGGGGTGTGTTGCTGGCGGCGCTGGTCGCCATCGGCCTGTGGGCTTCCACCGGCTTCTACCGGGTCGAGCCCGATCAGCTCGGCATCGTGACCCGTTTCGGCAAATGGGTGGAGACCACCCAGCCCGGCCTGCACTACCATCTGCCCGCCCCGATCGAGAGCGTCGAGACTCCCTCGGTGACCAGCCAGAACCGGGTCGACGTCGGCCTGACCAACACCGACGGCCTGCGCGGCCTGCGCCGCGAAGGGGCGGACGAGAGCCTGATCCTGACCGGCGACGAGAATATCGCCGACGTCGCCTTCTCCGTCTTCTGGGTGATCGACGACGCCGGCAAATATCTCTTCAACGTCGAGGACCCGGACGAAACCGTGCGCGCCGTGGCCAATTCCGCCATGCGCGAGGTGATCGGCCAGTCGCGCCTGCAGGACGCCCAGACCGAGGGCCGCGAGAAGATCGCGCGCGAGGCGCGCGACCTGATCCAGCAGGTGTTGAACACCTATGGCGCCGGCATCCAGATCACCCAACTGCAGCTGCACCGGGTCGACCCGCCGGCCGCCGTGATCGAAGCTTACCGCGACGTCCAGGCCGCCCGCGCGAACCAGGAACAGTATCGCAACGAGGCGGAAGCCTATTACAACGACAAGGTGCCCCAGGCCCGCGGCCTGGCGCAGAAGATCTACCAGGACGCCGAAGGCTACCGCCAGCAGGTGGTGGCCGACGCCCAGGGCCAGGCGGCCCGCTTCCTTTCGGTCCTGAAGGCCTATGACAGCGCCAAGGAAGTCACCACCCAGCGCCTCTACATCGAGACCATGGAAGCGATCCTGCGCAACGTGAACAAGACGATCCTCAATACCGGCGCAGCGTCGCAGGGTGTGCTGCCCTATCTGCCCCTGCCCGAGGTCGCCAAGCCCGGGGCCGGCGCCGCGGGAGGCCAGCCATGAGCCGCAGTCTCGTCATCGGCGCCGTGGTCGCGGGCGCCCTCGCCATCGTCGGCCTGTCTTCGGTCTTCACCGTCGACATGACCCAGCAAGCCATGGTGCTGCAGTTCGGCGACCCGAAGCAGGTCGTCTCCGAACCCGGCCTGCACTTCAAGCTGCCCTTCGTGCAGAACGTCGTCTATATCGACAAACGGGTGCTGAATGTCGATGCCCCGGCCGAGGAACTGATCGCCGCCGACCAGAAGCGGGTGGTGATCGACGCCTTTGCACGCTGGCGGATCGTCGACCCGCTGCTCTATTACCAACGCCTGCGCACGCAGGAGACGGCGCGGCGCCAGCTCGCCACCTTCATCTCGTCCAGCCTGCGCGACGTCATCGGCCGCCAGCCCCTGACGGCCCTGCTGATCGACCCGCGCGAGACGACGCGGGGCAGCATGCGCGCCGAAGTGCTGCGCAACTTGAGCCAGCAGGTGAACGAGAAGGCCAAGGAGAACGGCATCGAGGTGGTCGACGTCCGCATCCGCCGGGCCGACCTGCCGGAGGCCAACAGCCAGGCGATCTTCCAGCGCATGCGCACCGAGCGCGAGCAGGAAGCCAAACTGATCCGTGCCACCGGCCAGGAAGCGGCACAGAAGCGCCGCTCCGAAGCCGACCGCGAGGCGACGGTGATCATCGCCAACGCCCAGCGCGACTCGGACATCCGGCGCGGCGAGGGCGAGGCCGAGGCGAGCAAGATCTTCTCCGACGCCTTCGGCTCGGACCCGAAGTTCTTCGCCTTCTACCGCTCGATGCAGGCCTACCGCGCCGTTCTGACCGACAAGACCACGACCATGGTGCTGTCGCCCGATAGCGACTTCTTCCGCTATCTCGACAATATCGCCGGAATGGTCGGCGGATCGGCACCCGCGAAGTGACGAGGCCCGGGCGCCGCCGCGAGGTGGCGCCCGGCCCGCGATGGCGGCGCCTTTCGGTCATAATGCGTCCACATTCCACGCCTACACCCCGGAACGCGGGTGAAGGCGTCTTCATCCTTCAATTCTCTTGCAGGAAGCGTTGCGGCACCCAATCCTGTCCGCCGCAAACAATGGAGCCGTCAGGTGATGGATCTCAGAGTGACTAGGGCCCGGGTGCAGTCGGCCGCGGCCGACGACCTCCACCGCCGCCTGTTCGTCCTGCTCGTCGGGCTGTTGCTGCTCGCCGTGATGATGGGGGCCCAGGCCGCCCATGCCCGCGGCGCCCCCGACAGTTTCGCCGACCTCGCCGAGAAGCTCAGCCCGGCGGTGGTCAACATCTCGACCACCCAGATCGTCTCCGGCAGCGGCGGCGAGGACGGCGGCGACGAAGAGGGCCAGGTGCCCATGCCGCAGTTCCCGCCCGGCTCGCCCTTCGAGGAACTGTTCAAGGACTTCCTCGAGCGCCAGGGTCAGGGCCAGGGCAAGCCGGAACCGCGCAAGGTGCAGTCGCTCGGCTCGGGCTTCGTCATCGATCCCTCGGGCGTCATCGTGACCAACAATCACGTGATCCAGGACGCGGAAGAAATCACCGTGACGCTGGCCGACGGCACCAAGCTGCCGGCGGAACTGCGCGGCCACGACCCCAAGACCGACGTCGCCGTGCTCATCGTGAAGCCGTCGAAGCCGCTGCCTTTCGTCAATTTCGGCGACAGCGACAAGGCCCGCGTCGGTGACTGGGTGCTCGCCATCGGCAATCCCTTCGGTCTCGGCGGTTCGGTCTCGGCCGGCATCATCTCGGCCCGCAACCGCGACATCAACGCCGGCCCCTACGACGACTTCATCCAGACCGACGCGGCGATCAACCGGGGCAACTCGGGCGGCCCGCTGTTCGACATGGACGGCAATGTCATCGGCATCAATACCGCGATCTATTCGCCCTCGGGCGGCTCGGTGGGCATCGGCTTCTCGATCCCCTCGGCCCTGGCCCAGCAGGTCGTGGCCCAGCTCCGCGAATTCGGCGAGACCCGGCGCGGCTGGCTCGGCGTGCGCATCCAGTCCGTCTCGGACGAGATCGCCGAGAGCCTGAACCTCGACAAGGCGCGCGGCGCCCTGGTCGCGGGCGTCGACGACAAGGGCCCGGCTGCGGTCGCCGGCATCGTCGCCGGCGACGTCATCCTGACCTTCGACGGCAAGCCGGTGCCCGACATGCGCACCCTGCCCCGCATCGTGGCCGAGACCAAGATCGGCAACACCGTGCCGGTCGTGGTCTGGCACGACGGCAAGGAGAAGACCGTCCAGGTCAAGGTCGGCCAGCTCGACGAGACGGCGATCGCCGACGCTTCGGGCAGCGGCCACAAGGGCGGCGCGGCGCCGACCAAGACCCAGGTCGTGCTCGGCCTCACCCTGTCGCCCCTGACCGACGAGTTGCGCGGCAAGAACAATGTCCCCGACGACGTGAAGGGCGTCGTGGTCACCGACGTCGCCGAGAGCAGCGCCGCCGCCGAAAAGGGCATCCGCCCGGGCGACGTGATCGTCGAAGTGGCGCAGGCCAAGGTGGAGACCCCGGCCCAGATCGCCGAAAAGGTGAAGGCCGAGAAGGACGCCGGGCACAAGTCCGTGCTCTTCCTGGTCAGCCGCGCCGGCGACCTCCGCTTCGTGGCGCTGCGCGTCGACAAGTAACGCACCTGATGCGGCCCCTCTCCCGCCCGGGGGAGGGGTCGCTTTTCAAGCCGTGCTTGAAAAGTAGGGAAAAATCCCTACCTTTGTGGCTCCCGAACGAGGAGCCGCGCCATGGCCGATCCAGCCGTCATCGCCAGGACCTGTATCGTCAGCCCCAAGGGCCAGACCACGTTGCCGCTGGCGGTTCGCCAGGTCCTCGGCGTCCGTGACGGTGGCGAAGTGGTTTTCCGCACCGACGGCCATCGGGTCGTGGTCGAAGCGGTCGAAGCCGCGCACGAAGATCCCGCCATCGGCGCCTTCCTCGGCCTGATCGCCGCGGATATCGCGGCGGCCCGGGCCGTGAGCCTTCTGCCTGCCGACCTGCTCGACGCCCTGGAGGCAGTCCGGCGCGAAGTCGATGTCGATCTGGACCAGCCGATCGAGGGCGATGTTTGCCTCTGACGGTCGGCGGCTGGACGCTCCTTTTCCATGACATGATGCTCGGTCAGATCCGCGGTCTGGCCGATGCCGCGCGCCGGGCGCGGGCGACAGACCCCGAGGGGTTTCGCGGCAATGCCAATGTCCGCACCCTGGCCGCCATCGCCAAGCTGGTCCTGGAGGTGGTCCCGGCCGATCCCGGCCATGCCAATTACCGCATCGGCAACACCATGGGCGGGGATTACCGCCATTGGTCGCGGGCCAAGTTCGGCCAGCGCTTCCGGCTGTTCTTCCGTTACGACAGTCGCGCCAAGATCATCGTCTTCGCCTGGGTGAACGACGAGGCGACTCTGCGGGCCCGCGGCGCCAAGAACGATCCCTACGCGGTCTTCAAGGCCATGCTCGAGCGCGACGATCCGCCGGACGATTGGGCGGCGCTTCTGGCTGCTGCGCAGGATCTCCCGGCCGAACTCGCGGCGTGGATGAAAGATGTGAGGGCACCCTGACGAAGAGTCAGGGACGCTTCGCCAGGGCGGCCTCGATCTCGGCCAGGGCGGCCGGCATCTGCTCCATCATGTGCTCGATGTCCGGCACCGCTTCGCGGTCGGCGGTCAGGCCGATCGCCACTTCGTTCCGGTAGGACATGATGGTGATGTTGAGGGCGATGCCCTCGATCGCCAGCGAGATCGGATAGGAATGCAGCAGTTCCGCCCCCGCCAGATAGAGCGGGAAGGGCGGACCGGGCACGTTCGAGATGATCACATTATAGGGCGGGCGGTGCAGGTCGGCGATCCGCCAGCGCGAATAGAGCCGGGCCGCCTGGGCTGCCACCAGGGGGGCGGCAAACATCGACCAGTCCTGCAACGTATTGGCGGGCAGGGCCTTCATCGCCTCCTTGGCATGGGCGGTCGAGGCCTTGATCGCGGCGAGCCGGTCGAGCGGATCGGCGATGTCGGTCGCCAGCGAGACGAACATGGCGGAGACCGCATTGTTCGCATCGCCACCGCCTTCGGTCCGGACCGAGACCGGGCAGACCGCGAGCAGGGGTTTCGCCGGCAATTCACCCGCGGCATCGAGATAGCGGCGCAGCGCCCCCGCGCACATGGCCAGCACGACGTCGTTCACCGTGGCGCCCACGGCGTTCTTCACCGCCTTGATGCGGTCGAGCGAGACTTCGCCCACGGCATAGCGGCGGTGCGGGGTGAGGGCCCGGTTGAAGGGCGTCTTCGGGGCCTGGAAGGGTGCCGTCGGCAGCGGTTCTTCCCGTGCCAGCGCCTTGCGGCCGAAGGCGATGCCGGCGCCGATCACCCGCGGCAGGCGGCGCAAGCTGCGGATCGGCGTGACCACGCCGTGGACCGAGGCGCGCAGCAGCATCTCGAAATCGGTCGGGGCGCGCTCGGGCCGCCAGGGCTTCTCGGGCGGCGGGACGTCGCGCGGCTCCGGCCCGAAATCGAGCAGCGAGACCATGAGCTCGGTACCCGACATGCCGTCGATGCAGCAATGGTGGATCTTCACATAGACCGCGACCTGGTCGTCCTCCAGGCCCTCGATCACATACATTTCCCAGAGCGGTCGGGCACGGTCGAGCGGGCGCGAATGCAGCCGGGCCACCAGTTCGAGCAGTTTCGAGCGGTCGCCCGGCGGCGGCACGGCGATATGGCGGAGGTGGAAGTCGAGGTCGAAATCCGGATCCTCGATCCAGATCGGGTGATCGATGTCGAAAGGCACCGGCACCAGGCGCCGGCGATAGGTCTTGGAGAGATGCAGCCGGCTCTCGACCAGGGCGCGGACGGCGTCGAAATAGGAGCCGGTGGCACCTTCCGGCCGCTTCAGCACCCACAACATGCCGATCTGCATGTGGTTGTTCGGCGTCTCCATGTAGAGAAACGACGCGTCGATACCCTTCAGGCGTTCCATGGAAGCGCTCCGTCGTGATTGTCGGTTTTCGGCAAACAACGAACACGCCGAGACACGCGCCACCCTAGAAGCGGGGCGCCGGCCTGCAATCGACCGAATGGACTAGCGGCGCCACCCCCGGCTTTCTATTCTTGTTACAGGGGAGCGGCACGGGAACGAGGCGAGTGTGAGCGACACGGTCTATGATTGGGGGCCCCGCCATTACAGCACGGCCGAACTCGTCGTCGATCGCTGGGTCCATCTTGTCGGTGTCGGCTTCGCGCTGCTCGGCACGGTCGTGCTGCTCTCCCTGGTCGGCATCTTCGGCGACGGCTGGGCCTTCGCCGCCGTGTTGCCTTATGCCGCCGGACTCAACGCCATGCTGATCTGTTCGGCCGCCTATAATCTGACCAAGCCCTCGGCCCGGCGGGAATTCCTTCGCCGCTTCGACCATGCGGCGATCTTCGTGATGATCGCTGGCACCTATACGCCCTTCACCACGCGCTACCTCGACGGTGCCTGGGCGATCGCCATCACCACCACCATCTGGGTCGTCGCCCTCATCGGCGTCTATGTGAAGATCGCCTTCCCGCGCCGTTTCGAGCGCGCCTCGATCGGCGTCTACCTGGCGCTCGGCTGGATCCTGGTCGTGCCGACCCGGCCCCTGCTCCACAATCTCGAGACCTCGACCTCGATCCTGATCGGCGTCGGCGGGCTGCTCTTCTCGGCCGGCACGCTGTTCCACCTCTGGCACCGGCTGCGCTTCCAGAACGCGATCTGGCATCTCTTCGTCCTGGCCGCCACCATGTGCCATTATGCGGCGGTGACCCGGGCCATGGCATTCGGGGCGGGCGCGGGGTGAATTCGGGCCATTGCAACCGAATCGGTTCAATTGCCGGGCGAGTTCCCGCAAAGCTTCCCGGAAAATTAACCACTACCGGATCAATTTGAGCCTGAAACGGTGTGAAGCAGTGAGGGCGTGGGGATACTCTGCGCCGCATGAAGCAACGAGGTCCGGGGCGATGGTCGGTTTCATGCGTAGAGGGAACGAACGCGGCGCCGCGGCGATCATTTTTGCCGTCGTCCTGCCGATCCTGCTGATCATGGTCGCCTTCGTGGTCGACTATGGCTATGCCTATTACTCGAAGCAGCGGTTGCAGGATTCCCTCGATCTCGCGGCAATCGCGGCCGCCCGGCAGCTCGACGGCGCGACCGACCAACGGGGCCGCGCCCGCTCGGCCGCGGTCGCCGTGCTGGTCCAGAACGACTATACCGGGGACAGTCTGTCCGGTGTCGAATTCGGCAGCTACCAACGCTCGCGCGGGGTGCTCGACCGTTTCGTGGTCGAGAGCAGCACGTCGTCGTCGGCGCCGACGGCGGTGCGCCTGACCGCCACCGACCCCTCGCCCCGCTTCTTCTCGCGCATCCTGGCGCAGGACAGTCTCGACGTCGGCGCGCGCTCGACCGCGGTCACCACCGGGCGCTACGCGACCGTGCGGATCGGCTCCGGTCTCGCCTCGCTCGGCCCCGGGCTGCTGAACGGGATCCTGGGCCTCCTGCTCGGCTCCAGCGTCAATCTGACCGCCCTCGACTACAACGGCCTGGTCGGCGCCAACATCGACCTGCTCGGCCTGCTCGACCAATATGCGGTGAAGGTCGGTCTCCAGGTCGGCAATTACGACCAGCTCCTGGGGGCCGATGTCTCGGCCCTCGGCATTCTCGGCGTGGTCGCCGACGTGGCGAAGAATGCCGCCAACGGCGATCCGGCGGCGCTCGGCCTCGGCATCGGTCTCGGCGATGCCTTCCCCGGCATTTCCAAACTGCCGCTCCTGAACCTGCACGACGTCAATGTGAAGCTGGGCGACCTCCTGGGCGTCGCGGCGGGGACCAACCAGAACGGCCTCGCCGTGCCGATCAATGTCTTCGACCTGGTCACGGCGGCACTCTTCGCGGCCTCGCCCGCGGCCAGCAATGCGACCGGCCAGCATCCGGTCGCCCTCTCCCTCGGCACCTTCCTGGGCGCCAGCCTCGATCTCTCGGTGGTCGAGCAGATGCAGCCTCCCTCGGGCCAGCGGGTGATCACCGACGACGACATCAAGAATGGCGACAACCTGCTGCGCACGGCGCAGATCCGTCTGCTGCTGCAGGTCGACCTGACCGGCCCGCTCGGCTCGGTGGTCAGCCTGGTGAACGGCCTGCTCGGCATCCTCAATCTGCTCGGGGTCAGCATCCAGTTGCTGCCCGACGGCAACAATCTCTCGGTCGGCGTCGACGTGGCACCGGCCCAGGCGGTGGTCACCAAGCTCGGCTGCGAACCGGCCAACACGGCGGACCGCTATGTCGCCATGAATATCGACACGGGCCTGCTCGGCGCCTTCATCGGCCAGATCGACAAGACCGCCTTCCTGTCCAACGACATCGCGGCCCATGCCGATCCTCTGACCCTGCTCAGCGTGAAGCTGTTCGGCATTCCGCTGCTTGGTGCCGGCATCGGGGTCAACCTGCCAGTCGGCGCGCCGACCCTGGCGGCCGAGGTCAAGGGGGGCGACGCGACCAGCAAGAAGGCCTTCCCCGACCTCTACGCCCTGTTCAGCCAGACCGGCCAAGCGCCCGACAATGCCGATTTCCCGAGCAGCATCCACACCGGCACGAGCCAGATCCTGACCACGCTGGTCTCGCAGTTGGTGGGTTCGCTGGGGCTCAGCCTGACCGGCGTGCTGGGCGACGTGCTGTCGGCCATCCTGAATCCGGTACTGAGCCTGCTGACCACCATCCTTTCGGTCACCTTGACGCCGATTCTGGATGCGCTGGTCGATCTTCTGTTGAATACGCTCGGCCTCAGCGTCGGCACCGCCGACGTCGCCGTGATCAACCTGGAGTGCAACAATGCGAAGCTGGTGCCTTAGGCGCTCGAGGCGCGCTGACGGCGAACGCGGCGTCGCCATCATCGAATTCTCGGTCGTCAGTGGCCTGATGGTCCTGCTGCTGCTCGGCATCATGGCCTATGGCGAGATCCTGGCGAACTACGTCCAACTGAAATATGTGGTCGGCGAATTGTCGCGACAGGTCGCCACCGGGACCAGCACGGCCGACCGCCAGAGCCGCTACACTGCCGCCAAGGCGCAGATCCTGAATACCAGCAGCCTGAACGCCGATTGCGTCAGCATCCTCGACCCGAGCTTCGTGCCGGGTACGATCCGGCTCGAGGCGACCTACAATCTGAACGGTACGGGCTGCCGCCTGATGCCGAGCTTCTTCCTGCCGATGCCGACGCAGTTGGTCGCGACCAACGAATTCACGGTGCAATAGGGCGGCGGAGCGGTAGGGCGGCGCGCATGGGGGGATCGCGGGGGATCGGCCAACAGGGGGAAAGCGGCATCGCGGCCATCCTCTTCGCCGTCAGCCTGGTCGTTCTGATCGGCATGGTCGCCATGGTAGTCGACGTCGGCTTTGCCTATTACCAGAAGCAACGCCTCCAGGACGCCCTCGATCTGGCCGCCATCGCCGGGGCGCGGGCACTGACCAACGGCACCGGCAATCAGGTCGCCGCGGTCAATGCGGCACAGGCCGCGATCGATCTGAACTACGGCATTTCGGAACATCTGACCGTGGCTTCGGGCTGTGCCACACCGGCGGTCGAAGGCGTGATCAACCTCTGCCTCGGCAGCTATGACGCCGGGACCGCGAACAACCGGCCGGCCCTGGCCAGCCGCTTCACGGCGCAGGGTTCGAGCTGTACCACCTGCACCTCCGTCCGTCTCTTCGCGCACAGCGAGGCGCCCAGTTTCTTCGCCCGCATCTTCAACGTGACGGTGCTCGACATCGGGGCGGTCTCGACCGCGGTCAAGTCCGCGACGCCGCTGGCGCGGCTGACCATCCGAAGCTCGCTCGCCACCTTGAACACCAGCCAGTCGGCCCTGCTCGGCCCGGTCTTCGGACTGCTCGGCGGCGGCGTCAACGTCTCGGCGGTGAGCTGGACCGGGCTGGTCGGCGCAGATGTCAACCTGCTCTCCTATCTCGACGGCCTGATCAGCGGCGGCGGTCTCGGCGTTTCGATCGCGGCGGGTGATTATACCAGCCTGCTGAGCACCTCGATCAGCGTCTCGCGCCTGCTCACCGGCGTCGTCAGTGCGGTCGGCCAGAACAGTACGGCAGGCCTGGCGCTCAACAGTTTCATCGGCTCCATCTCGGCCGGCATCAAGTCGACCACAGTGAAGCTCGGCTCGCTGATCGACCTCGAAACCGGCACGCCGGCCGCCGGGCTCGACACCAATATCGCCCTGCTCGACTTCCTCCAGGGCGTGCTTGTGGCGGCCAACGGGGCCTCGGCGCTCAGCACGACCGGCCTGACCCTCAGCACGGCCGGGGTCACCAGCCTGCTCAATTCGGTCGGCGGCTCGCTTCCCAACTACGGCACGCTGTCGTCGCTGCTCTCGGCGCTCTCGCCGCTCACCAGCATCCTGGGCGGGGCGGCCACGGTCACGGTGAAGCTCAAGGTGATCGAGCCGCCCCAGCTCTCGGCGATCGGCAATCCGGCCGATGCCAAGGCCGCCACCGACAAGCGGGCCGGCGCAGGAGCGATCTATGTCCGGACCGGGCAGATCCGCCTCTATGTCTCGATCCAGCTGCCGATCCTGAACACGCTGTCGTCGCTGCTCAACGCGGTCGCCACGTTGGCCAATTCCTCGCAGCTCGTCTCGATCCTGAATAGTGCGCTCAGCCTGAATCTTTTCGACCTGCTGACCGGGCTGCTGCCCATCCCGACCGTCAAGAACGTGCTCGACATCAAGATTCTGCCGCAGCCCCGGATCGACGTCAGCGTGGACCTGGCCTATGGCGAAGCCTATGTGACCGACTATACCTGCCCGGCCTCGGGCAGCGACTCCCTGTCGATCAACGCGGCGTCCAGCGTGGGGCTGGTGAATGTCGGCACGCTGGACCCGACGACGGTGTTCTCCTCGACCACACCACCCGCGGTCAATCCGGTGACGATCATCGATATCGGGACCAAGTCCTGCACCGTGACCTGTCTCCTTGGCCTCTGCGGGACGTCCAATTGCGGGGCGCATCATGCGCTGACGGGTGGTGGCCTTGGCCTCTATGCCAATGCCACGGTCGCCGGATCGCAATATAGCTACGCCTATTCCGCCCTGCCCAAGCTCGACGAAGCGACGAACAACTACCATTCGTTTTCGATCAGCAACGTGATCGGCGGCCTGAAAACGACCCTGGCGGGCCTGCACATCGACTCCTATAAGCCGGCGGCGGGCAACGCCAATCTGATCAGCACGCTGCTGACCGGGACCGCCACCCTGACCTCCACCATCGTGTCGATCCTCAATCCGGTGATCACCCTGCTCGCCGCGGTGCTCGATCCGATCGTGAACTTCCTGCTCAATCTGCTCGGCCTCGACGTGGCCAATATCGACGTCGGCGCCAACATGACTTGCAACGCCGGGGCACGCCTCGCGAATTGACTTCCCTGCCGCCGTTAAGAAGGCGTCCACGGTTCCGTGGCTGAATGGTCCGGGATGAAGGCTGGATCGGCGTCGCGGGACACTGAATGAGTGCGAGACACAGGACAGGGAACGAGCACGAGCACGAGCGCGGCGTCGCCGCTTTGCTCTTCATCGCCGGGCTTTCCGTCCTGATCGGTATGATGGCCATGGTGATCGACCTCGGTTACACCTACTTCCAGCGCCAGCGCTTGCAGGATTCCCTGGACCTCGCGGCGATCGCGGCGACGCGCGGGCTCGGCGCGTCGGCCGGCAACGGGGCTGCGGCGGTCCGGGCCGCCCAGGCCGCACTCGATCTCGACTACACGGGCGGCCAGCACCTCCAGGTGGCGGCCGGTTGCGGCGCCCCGGAGGCGCCGGGGATCGTCAATCTCTGCCTCGGGACTTATGATTTCGGCGTGCCCGGCAGTCGCCCGCGGCCGGACCAGCGCTTCGTCGCCCAGGGGGCGAGTTGCGCGGATTGCACCGCCGTCCGCCTTGACGGCGCGGTGACGGTACCCAGCTTCTTCGCGCGGATCTACGATGTGGCGGCGGTCGGTGTCGGTGCCCGGGCGGTCGCGGCCAAGCCAGGCTCACCGCTCGCCCGGCTCACCATCCGCAGCACGCTGGCGAGCCTCGACAACGATGCCCTGGCCCGGCTGTTCGGCCTGCTGGGCGGCAAGGTCAATCTGACGTTGGTCGGCTGGGAAGGGTTGGTCGATGCCAAGCTGGATCTGCACAGTTTCCTCGACCGGCTCATCCTGCGGAACGGCGCGTCTCTGAACCTCCAGGCCGGCGACTATACCCAAGTGCTCGACGCTTCGTTCCGGGTCTCCGAACTGCTGGCGGCGGCGATCGAGGTCCTCGGCCCGGACACGACGGCGGGCCTCGTCCTGCAGACGGTGGCGACTGCGACGGCCGCCACGGTCGGCCCGGCCCTGATCCGTGTCGGCGATGTCGTCGCGATGCAGTCCGGCCTGCCGGACTCTGCACTCGATCTCGACCTCGGCGTGCTCGATGTGCTCGAAGCCTTCTTCCTGGCGGCGAACGGCCGCAATGCCCTGGCGGGCGAGATCGTGATGTCGGACGAGGGCATCACCGCCCTGCTGCAGGCACTGGGCGGTGGCCAGCCCGGACAAGCGCTGGCGCAGGCGTTACAGGATTACGTTCCGCACACCAATCTTTTCGGCGGCGTTGCCACGGTCACCCTGCGCTTCGCCGTGATCGAACCCCCCCGCCTGTCGGCCATCGGCAATCCCGAACGGGCAAAACAGGAAGCCGACAAGAAGACCGGGGCCGATGCGATCTATGTCCGCACGGCGCAGATCCGGGTCCACCTGTCTGTCAATCTGCCGATCATGCACAGCCTGACCGGGCTTCTGAACGCATTGGCGCAACTGGTCGATCCGGCGGTGGTGGTGCTGAACGATACGCTGTCGCTCGACGTCGTCGGGGCGGTCGGTGATCTCGTCACCCTGGTCGACGGGTTGATCGGTTCGGTCGCCTGCATTCTTGCCTGCGATGTCACGCGCTCCGACACCAAGGACGTGCTGGACATCAAGATTCTGGATCGCGGCGAGACGCAAGGAGCGGGCTTCGATGCCGTGCTCGATCTCGGCGGCGGCGAAGCCTATGTCACCGACTATAGTTGCGGCACGGGGGCGACGCCGCCGCATCTGTCGACGGTGGTCGAAACCAGTGTCGCCCATGTCGACGCCGGCGTGTTGGCCAATCCGGCCGCCGTCTTCGCCTCCGACAGTTTTCCCGTGATGCTGCCGGCCCCCCTGATCGATTTCGGCACGGTCAGGACGACGGTGAGCGAACACAAGATCTGCGGTCTCCTGCACGCCAAACTGTCCTGCACGACGACCACCAGCACGACGACCGAACCCCGACTCGCCTTCGCCGGCGGCGGGGTCGCCCTGCGGGTCGACGCGCCCCTGTTGGGCAATGGTCAGACCACGCTGGCACCGGGCAGCAGCGACCCTTATGGCTATACCTGCGACGACCCCTATACCGATCCGCCCGAAATCGGCGCGGCGCCCGGCTATTGCAGCTATCCGACGAGCAATCTGATCGCCAGCCTGTCCGACACATTGGCGGGCGCCAATGTCGAGGTGGTGGAGCCGGGCCAGGCTGCGGGCAGCCTGTCGAGCAATCCATTTTACGCCCTGGGTCACCTCACGGCGGCGCAGAGCATCACGGACACCATCCTGCGGCCGATCGTCGGCGTGCTGTCCAATGCCCTCGATCCCTTGTTGAACGTCCTGCTCGATTTCCTCGGGCTCGGGCTCGACAAGGTCGATGTCGGGGCCAACCTTTCTTGCAATGGGGCTTCGCGCCTCGTCAACTAGCGTGGTCGGCAAGGTCGACAGGAGCGGAGCGTTCGAGATGCGTCATCACAAGTGCGGCGACCGCGGACAGGCGGACGGCGAGCGGGGGGCTTCGATCATCGAATTCGCCTTGGTCGCGGCGCTCATGTTCATGCTGCTGTTCGGCATTCTGTCCTATGGCGAAGTCTTCTCCGACTATGTCCAGCTGCGCCACCGGCTCGGCGAGATTTCGCGCCTGGTCTCGCTCGGCGAGGATGCGGCCGACCGCCAGACCATCTTCACCCAGCTCGCTAACGAGGTGCAGCCGGGCTTCATGAGCCGCAACGGCTGCGTGCCGACCTACGTCATGGACTCGGCTTCCAGCCCCATCACCATTACCGCGACCTACGATTACCAAGGCGGCGCCTGCCGGATCATGCCGCAGATTCCCCTGGTGCCGCTGCCGGCCACGGTTGTCGCGCGGAACAGCTTCACCGTGACCAATTGAGCCTGCTCAGGCGGTGAAGCCGGCCAGGATGGCGGGGTCGGCCGGAATCAGCGCGCCGAAGGGGTCGGGGCGCCAGGGCATCGGCGGCTGATGCACGACATCGGTCACCGCCTGGGCGATGCCGAGACTGGACAGGGTGATCATCAGGGCGAGCCAACCTCGCCACAGCCACTCGATCATGGGCATCAGCTTCTCCTCGTTCGCGCAACCGAACGGGAAAATGCTGCACCAGCGAATAAAATCTCGCATATGCAAAATATGCCGATCTGGGGCGGTCGCGCCGCGGATCAGGCCGCGGCCAGGGCTTCCAGCCCCGGCTCCAGCGCCCGCCAGCACTCGGCGAGCCGGGCCGCCCAAATGTCCTGGCCGGCGCTGCCGGCGACACCGTCCTGGCGCATTTCGATCAGGGCATGGAGCAGGCCGCGCCCCTCGCCATAGACCGGCATGGCGTAATCGCCCGAATCCGTGACCGCATAGGGCTGGTTGTCGCCGACCGAAAGCGCGGGCCAGCGCCGGCGCAGGATATCGATCAGGCGCCCGGCCAGGCGTCGGTCGCGGCCATAGGTAATGCCGATCTGCCAGGGCCGCGGCGTCCCCAGGTCGGGCGTGAAGGAATGAATCGCCAGCACGACCGAAGGGCGCCCCTCGGCCGCGCGGCGGTCGAGCAGGGCGCTGATGGCGGCGTGATAGGGGCGGAACAGGTCGGCTTCGCGCGCCGCCCGTTCCGTGGCCCCCAGGTTCCGGTTGCCGGGCACGGCGATGCCGCCGGTCACTTCGGGAATCGAGGTGGGGGCACCGGGCGGGCGGTTGCAGTCGATCGCCAAGCGGGAATAGCCGGAGAGCACCAGGGGCGCATCGATCAGGGCGGACAGGCGGCGCGCCACGGCGGCCGCGCCGATGTCCCAGCCGATGTGGTCGAGTCGCTGGGTCTCGCTCAGGCCGAGATCGCCCAGGCGGCGGGGCAGAAGGGGACTCGCATGGTCGCACAGCAACACCGCCGCCGAGCGTCCCGATGGATTCGCGACCTCGACCGCCGGCGCCTCGCCCGATTCCAGAAGCTGCATCTTTTCCGCCCGTATCGGGTCAAACCTGCCTGCGACACTATCGAGCAATAGCAAGCGCTTGCGGTATCCGGCAACGAGTCCTTGCGATTCCCGGCCATATATTGCGTCAAGTCAATGACGGCGCGGCAAAATCCCCCCTGCGCCTAGGGTGATTGAGGGTGGACAGGATTATTTCGGTTTGTTACATCGGCTGGGCAGGGCGAACACCGGATAGCGGAACGGGGGCAAAATGGCAATGCGGGCGAGGCTTTGGGGCCGTGGCTTGATTGTGGCTTTCGCAATCGCCGCTTCCGTTTCTCTCACCGCACCCGCCAAGGCCGTCGAATGCGTCCCCTATGCGCGCCAGGTTTCCGGCGTCGAGATCAAGGGCGACGCCTGGACCTGGTGGGGTCAGGCCCGGCAGGTCGGCTATCAGACCGGCGGCCATCCCAAGGTCGGCGCCGTGATGGTGTTCAAGCGCGCCAACGGTATGCGTCGCGGCCATGTCGCGGTGGTCCGCAACGTCGTGAATTCCCGTGAAGTGGTAATCGATCACGCCAATTGGGCCGGCCGGCGCAGCGGTATGAAGGGCCGGGTCGACCGCGGCGTTTCGGTGATCGACGTCTCGCCCCGTAACGACTGGTCGATGGTGCGCGTCTGGTACCCGGTGATCGACGATTACGGCACCAGCATCTATCCGCTCTACGGCTTCATCTACAACGGCGGCGCGCCCAGCTTCGAGGATGCGGTGGCCCGCAGCGACGACGGCGACGATGCCGCGGCCGATGCCCGGGGCCTCGATTCCCGCCCGGCCAACGCCCGTGTCGAGGAAGCCGGCCCGATCCGCGTGAGCGCCCCCGCCGGCACCCTGGACTCCCAGCTGCGCAGCTCCCAATCCCATGGCGCGACTGTCATGATCCGCGCCGGCAAGCCGGTGGTGATCGGTCATCCGGTGGTCTCGGAAGGCGATCCGGGCTCCGCCGTGGAACCGCCGCGCCGCCCGACCGAGCGGGCCGACGAGCCGCGCTCCCCCACCGCCAAGCCGCGCGCCCTGGCGGCCTCCGCCGAGCGGAACCCGTCCCGTCACGTCGTGCCCAAGCCGGCCGCCGGCAAGCCCGAGCAGTTCGCTGCCAATGGCGCCCAGCTGCCCGCGATGCCGACGATCAAGCCTGCGCCATAAGATCCCACTTCGCCCGAGATCGTCAGCTCGCCGGTGACGTACCGGCGGGCTTCGCGTAGTCTTTTCCCGTGGTTGTCGGCGTAAAGGATGATTCTGCGGCTCGGATGTGAGGAATTGGCGCGGTTTCCTGCGGCAAATCGGTCTCCACCTTGCCGGAAACCGCGCTGGGGAGGCGATCGATGCGTCAGTTGAGCGGACTTGATCAGGGGTTCCTGCACCTCGAGACCGCTAATTCGCCGATGCATATCGCAGGGCTCTGCTTCTACGACCCCTCGACCGCCAAGGAGCCCTTCAGTTTCCAGGCGATCCGGGACGGCATCGAAAAGCGCCTGCATCTCGCCCGCACCTTCCGCGAGCGCCTGGTCGAAGTGCCGCTCTCCCTCGACCGCGCCTATTGGATCGAGGATCCGGATTTCGACCTCGACTACCACCTGCGCCATACCGCGGTGCCCCAGCCGGGCGACTGGCCCACCCTGGCGGCCATGGTCTCGCGCATTCTCTCGCATCCGCTGGACCGCAGCCGCCCGCTCTGGGAATTCTATGTGATCGAGGGGCTGGGGGCGATCGAGGGCATGCCGCCGAGCTGTTTCGCCACCCTGGTGAAGATTCATCATGCCGCGATCGACGGCGTTTCCGCGAACGACATCCTCTTCGCCCTGACCGACATGACGCCGGAAGGCCGCAACATCGAGCCGCCGCGCCGCCGCTGGGTGCCGGAACGGATCCCGACGGCGGGCCAGCTCTTGCTGCGCACGGCAGCGACCTCGGTGGTGGCGCCTTTCAAGCTGCTCGAAGTGGTGCCCAAGCTGGCCTCTTCGGTGATCAGTGCGGCTGCCCACCTGCCCAAATACCGGGAAAACCCGCCGGCGGCCCCCTTCCAGGCGCCGCGGACGCCTTTGAACGTGCCGATCTCGGCCCAGCGCATCTGGGACGGCACGATCTTCCCGCTCGATATCGTGAAGCGGATCCGCAAGGCGGTCGACGGTGCCACGGTCAACGACGTGATCCTGACCATCTGCGCCGGTGCGCTGCGCCGCTGGCTCGAAAAGCACCACGCCCTGCCGGACAAGTCGCTGATCGCCTTCGCGCCGATCTCGGTCCGCAACGAGGCGGAGAAGGGCCAGCTCGGCAACCAGGTCTCGGGCATGTTGGTCTCGATCGCGACCGACATCGCCCATCCGCTCGAGAGGCTCGCCGCCGTCCAGCAGAATACCGCCCGCTCGAAGAGCCTGACCAATGCGATCGGCGCCCGCGCGCTGACCGACTATACCCGCTATGTGCCCTCGGCCACGGCGGCCCTGGCGACCCGCCTCTATACCCGCATGAAGGCGGCGGAAGCGCATCGTCCGCTGTTCAACTGCGTGATCACCAATGTGCCCGGGCCGCAGATCCCGCTCTACAGCCTGGGCAGCAAGCTGGTGGCCCAGATCGGCTATGGCCCGATCTTCGACGGCATGGGCCTGCTGCTCGCGATCTTCAGCTACAACGGCACGATCTCGATCGGCGTCTCGTCGTGCCGGCGCATCATGCCGGACATCGCCGATTTCGTGTCCTTCCTGAAGGACGCCCTGGCCGAACTCGCAGCCGCGGCCGAAGCGGCCCTGACCGAAGAAGAGGTCGATGTGCTGGAGCCCATGCCCGCCAGCGCCCCGAAGCGCCCCCGCCGCCGCGGCGAGATCCCGCCGGTGGCGACGGCGACCTGATCAGCCCCGGTCCGCCTTGAACACCAGCTTGCTGGCGGCGGTGAAATTCACCGCGAGGCCGGCGATCGAGCCGAAGGCGACGGCGATCGAGGGATAGTCGCGGGCCAGCGGCCAGAGCGTGATGGTCGCGGCATAGACGGCGTAATTCACCGCCTGGCCGCCGAGCTGGCTCACCACGAAGTGCGCCCATTGGCGCAGCACCGGCTCACGCGCGGCGTCGCGGAAGGTGATCAGGCGGTTGCAGAAGAAGGTGAAGGTGACCGCGACCACGAAGGCGAAGACGCCGGCCGAATAGAGGTCGAGGCCGAAGAGATCCGCCGCCAGATGGACGGCGGCGATGCTGACCACAAGTCCCGCCGTGCCGATCAGGGCGAAGCGGAAGAAGCGGCCGCGCAGGAAGGCCCGGACGAGGCCCGGCCCGCGCGGCCGCTCGGCTGTGCTCAATGCCCGGCGCCCGGGGTCTGCATCCGGCCGTTGGCGATCGGCTCACGCCGGGGCGCCGGCCGGCCGAAGGGCAGCCAGCGCAGGCCCGGCACGGCGCTGATCATGGAGAGCGCCAGGGCCGCCAGATAGGGCAGGGACTGCACCACCATGACCGCGACCCAGACATAGGCTTCCTTGTCGTGCGGGCCATAGACCACCCCGACCGCCGCCGCCGCCGCCCACAGTGCGAGCATCAGCGTGGTTTCCTCGCGGGCATGGAGCAACCCGCGGATGGCCGCCGGCTTGTCCTCGCATTTCGGCGTGCGCAGGAAGGGCTTTTCCTTCTTCACGAGGCCGATCAGGAAGGCCTTGCCGACAGTATAGGTCAGCGCCAGGCCGGCGATCGCGGCGCCCGCCGCCTGGGTCACCGTGCAGGGCACCCGCTTGGCGTAGAGCGAGAACGTATAGGCCAGCTTGAAGCCGAAGACCGCCAGGGTGGGGACCAGGAACAGGGTGACCGGGAAGGCGAAGATCTCGGGCAGCAGCAGCAGGCCCACGGTCCAAGCGAGGCCAGCCAGCGTGAACACCAGGTTCATCGCGTCGGCGAACCAGGGCGCCCAGCCCATGATGAAGTGATACTTCTGGGCCAGCGTCAGGCCGGTCGACTTGAAGGGGTTCAGCCAGGACATGCGGCCGCGCAGGATCTGCATCGCGCCGAAGGCCCAGCGGAAACGCTGGCCGCGGTAGGAGGCGAAGCTGTCCGGCGTCACGCCACGGCCGAAGCGGTGGTTGATATAGACCGACTTGTAGCCCTCGTGCATCAGCTTCAGGCCCATCTCGGCGTCTTCGCAGATGGTCCAGGTCGACCAGTTGCCGACCGCTTCCATCGCCTTGCGGCGGACCAGCGTCATGGTGCCGTGCTGGATGATGGCGTCACGCTCGTTGCGGATCTTCATGCCGATGTGGAAGAAGCCGGCATATTCCCAGTTGATCATCTCCTTGAAGGCATTGCCGGCCCAGTCGTAATGGTCCTGCGGCGCCTGCACGAAGCCGACCTTCTCCTCGTCGAAATAGGGGATCGTCGCCTTCAGCCAGTCGGGCTCGACCAGATAGTCGCTGTCGATCACGCCCACCACTTCGACGTCCGGCGCGGTCTGGCCCATGGCGAAGTTGAGGGCACCGGCCTTGAAGCCCTTGCAGACTTCGAGGTGGAAGAAGCGGAAGCGCGTTCCCAGCAGTTCGCAGTAAGCCTGCACCGGCTGCCAGATCGCGGGGTCCTTGGTGTTGTTGTCGATCACCAGGACTTCGAGATTCGGGTAGTCGAGCTTGGCCAGGCTGTCGAGGGTCTTGCGCACCATGTCGGCCGGCTCGTTGCAGATCGGCAGATGCAGCGAGACCTTGGGCCAGACGCGGTCGCGCTCGGCCGCAGGCGTCAGGCGGAAGGGCGTGAAATGCCGCTTCTCGCGCCGGGCGAACAGGCCTTCCGACATCTCGAAGCCTTCGGCCAGGATCAGCGTCAGCAGGAACACCATGCCGAAGGAGAGCCCCGTCCAGACCGCGATCATGGGCAGGTTCAGGTACTGCGTGGTGCCGTAATGGACGGTCCACACCATCAGGTTGGCCGCCACCATCAGCAGGCTCGAGAAGAGCAGCTTGCCCGGGGCGCGCAGGTTGTTCGACTTGCGCAGGAAATAGGTGAGCGGCAGGAGGGCGATGGCCGCGGCGATGGCGGCCAGCAACGGCCAATCGCGCACCGAGGTGACATCGCCGGCGAGCGGGAACTTGGCCTGGCGGTCGGCGTCATAGAGGCCCCAATAGGCACCCACGGCCCCTTCGATCTGCCGCTTCCAGGGCTGGTCGAAGGCTTCCATGATCGAATAGTCCCAGCCGCGGGCGCGCGCCAGCGCCAGGAAATCGCGGATGAAATTGGCTTCGGTGGTGAGGCCGGGGACGGCGCCGTCGCGCATCCGGCCGTCGGACGGCCAGCCGATTTCCGAAATCACGATCTTCTTGCCCGGATAGGCGCGGGCGAGCTGGTCGTAGCGGCGGGTGATGTAGTCGAGCGCCTGGTCGGCCGGCACGCCTTCCCAATAGGGCAGCAGGTGCACGGCGATGAAGTCGGTCGCCTCGACCAGATCGGGGTGGTCGAGCCAGATATGCCAGGGTTCCGCGGTCGAGACCGGCTGGTCGACCTGGCCCTTCACCTTCTTGATCATGCGGATCAGTTCGGGAACCGTGACGTCGCCGCGCAGCACCGCCTCGTTGCCGACCATCAGCCGCTTCACGTTGGCATTGTCGTTGGCGACGCGGATCAGGCCGGCGATCTCGGCGTCGTTGTTGTCCTGGCGCTTGTCCAGCCAGGCGCCGGCGATCACGGCGAGCCCGTGTTCGGCCGCCATCGGCGGGATCTCGTCCTGGCCGTTCTGCGTCGAATAGGTACGGATGCCCTGGGCGAAGGTCGAGACCAGCGCCAGATCTTCGTCGATCTGCGCAGGAGTCGGGTTGCGCCCTTCGTTAGGGTTCTGGTCGGCCCGGTGGGGGTCGAAGGAGACGGCCTGCAGCGAGCCTTCCCAATCGGTCATCGAGGCCGGGCGGTTGAACCAGGCCCAGACACCCGCATGGGCGGCCAGCACGACAAGTAGGACAGCGAGATTGACGGCGTATTTGCGCATCTTTAGTTGACCCGAAACTGCGTCAGAGCATGAACCCTGCACGGCGCTCCCCGGTTCCTTCGCGGGCGCACTCTTCCACTCGCGGGATTGCACGGCCCTCATGCAAGAGTCGCATGAGGTAACACGTCATGACGTCGATCCGGAGTCGAGGGGTGAGGGCCAGCGGCAGGTACCTTTGGCCCGAGCGCGCCGACCGGGCGGTCGGCCCTAGGCCTGAAAGCCATGCGACGGCTGCGGCGCCTCGGGCGCGAGGCGTATGCCCTCATGCTCCTGCTCACCGCCGGCGCCCCTGCTCCGGTCTCGTGATGCAGTGCCGCAATTCGGCCGCATTCGCAAACGGCTGTCCAGATGGGACAGAAGCGCTGATGTGAAATGAATCGGCGCTGCGGCAGGCGAGCAACAGCTCCCGGTTCCGGTCGGGTCCTGCGCCGTGTAAGGTCGGCGCGCCGCCACTTCCGGGGTTCGCCTTGTCCCGTCGCCTGCCACCCCTGACTGCCCTTCGCGCCTTCGAGGCGGTGGCCCGCCTGGGCGGCACCCGCCGTGCCGGCGAGGACCTGAACGTCAGCCATACGGTGGTCAGCCGGCACCTGCATAATCTCGAAGCCTGGGCCGGCGTCCGCCTGGTCGAGCGGGACGGCCGCGGCATCGTGCTGACAGCCGAGGGCCGGCGCTATTACGAGCGGATCGCCAAGGGCTTCGACCTGATCGCCGCGGCGACCGAGGAACTGTCGCCCCGCGGCGGTTCGGGCGAGATGCGCATCGTCTGCGTGCCCGGCCTCGCCGTCCGCTGGCTGACCCGGCGCCTGGCCGATCTCGAGGCGGCACTGCCCGGGGTCGACATCGTCTTGCAGCCGACCGACCGTTCGCCCGATTTCGCCAAGGGCGAGGCGGATGCCGAGATCGGCTTCAACCTGAAGCCCCAGCCGGGCCTGACCCTGGTCGAACTGGCGATGCCGCGCTTCTTTCCCGTGGCGAGCCCGGTCTTCGTCGCCCGCCGAGGTCCCTTCGCCGGCCCGGCCGACGTTGCCGCCGCCCCCCTGATCCACGAAGAGAGCCGGGAACAATGGCGCCAGTGGCTGGCCGCCGCCGGGCTCGACCCGGTGCCGCCGCTGCACGGCCCCCGGCTCTGGCATGCCGATGCCGCGATCGAGGCGGCGCTCCAGGGCCAGGGTATCGCGCTGGCCAACCGCCTGCTGGTCGGCGACGACCTCGCCGCCGGGCGCCTCGTCGAAGTGCTAAAGACCGACATCCGCCTCGGCCCCTATGGCTTGCGCGGGCCGGCGGCGGCCTGGGAGGGGCGCTCGATGGGCCGCCTGCGCAACTGGCTCGCCAGTGCCCTGGCCGATACGGTCTCCGGCCGATGACGCCGGCCGCGGGCGAGCGCCTCCTTGTCGTACCGGCCCTGAGCCGGAAACATCGGCTCTGGTTGACCATTGTCCTGGCGCCGCTCTGCGGAATCGCCGGTTTCACCCTCTGCCTACTCGCCGGGGCCGGACTGCGTTGGCTGGCGAACGAGCCCGGTTGGCTCCTTGCCCTCGGCTTGGCCTTCCTTGGTTTGACGAGCGGCATCAGGACAGGGCGGCGGTTGGCGGTCCTGCTGACCGCGGTCACCTATTACCGGCCAGGGCGCAGCCTCATCCTCTTCCGGTTGGCCCCCGGCCGCCGCTTCTGGGCCGCCACCGGCGTCGCCGCCCTGCTGGGGGCGGCGGCGCTGGCCTGGCTCGCGCTCGACCGGGGGCCGCCGGTGCTGGCCCTGCCGACCGCCGCCTTCCTGGTCCTGGCGGTCGAGGCGTGGCGCCGCGTCCGGGCCCCGGCAGCCGTCGCTGTCGAGCCGGCCGCGGTCCGCGTGCTCACCCGCTACGGCCTTCTGGACGGCGAGGCAGTGAGTGCCGCCTGCCTCGCCTACCGCCCGCTCGGACCGGGCAGGACGACGGCGATCTGGGCGCTGGCGATCAGCGGCGACCAGTTCGTCGCCTGTGTCTTCACCGATGCCAAGGTGCAGGGCGCCCGCCGAGCCCTGTCCGAAGCGAGGGCAGTCGGCATGGACCGGGCCCGCCACGGCGATGCAACCCTGGTCCTGGTCTTCGCCGACGATGCGCCCGAGCAGCGCTGGCAGATCCGCCTGCGCCGCCACGCCCCGGGCCAGACGGTATCGCCCGCCCAATTCTGCCGCAGTCTGCTCCGCGCTCTCGACCAGGGGCGGGGCCAGGCCGGCGGCTGGCCGCGGCCTGACGTCCTCTTCGAGGCGCGCACCGAAGAAATGGTGCTTGCAGAGCACCAGTCGGCGCAGAAAACCTGATAGTCGGCGGCGGCGTTCGGCCGCACCATTCGGGCCTTCGTCAGCCCCGAGGGATGCCGCCATGGCCACCAATGCCGAACTCACCGCCCGCCGCGAAGCCGCCACGCCGCGCGGCGTTTCCGTCGCCTATCCGGTCTATGCCGAAAAGGCGCTGAACGCGGAACTCTGGGATGTCGAGGGCAATCGCTTCGTCGATTTCGCGGGCGGCATCGCCGTGCTGAATGTCGGCCACCGCCATCCGAAGGTGATCGCCGCGGTCAAGGAACAGCTCGACCACTTCACCCATACCGCCTATCAGGTCGCCCCCTACGAGGGCTACGTCGCCCTGGCCGAGCGGCTGAATGCGCTCGCCCCCTTCAAGGGTCCGGCCAAGACCGTGTTCTTCACCACGGGCGCCGAGGCGACCGAGAATGCGGTGAAGATCTCGCGCGCCCATACCGGCCGTTCGGCCGTCATCGCCTTCACCGGCGCCTTCCACGGCCGCACCATGATGACCATGGCGATGACCGGCAAGACCCTGCCCTACAAGCGGAAGTTCGGCCCGCTGCCGAACGAGGTCTTCCACGTGCCGTTCCCGAACGAGCTGCATGGCGTCTCGGTCGCGGATTCGCTGCGCGCCCTCGAATTCCTGTTCCGCGCCGACGTGGAACCCGCCCGCGTCGCCTGCATCATCATCGAGCCGGTGCAGGGCGAGGGCGGCTTCTATCCGGCACCCAAGGAACTCCTGGAGGCGCTCCGCGCCATCTGTGACGAGCATGGTATCGTCCTGGTCGCCGACGAGGTGCAGACCGGCTTCGCCCGCACGGGCAAGATCTTCGGCATCGAGCATTCCGGTGTCGAGCCCGACCTTGTCACGGTGGCCAAGTCGCTCGGCGGCGGCTTCCCGATTTCGGGCGTGATCGGCAAGGCGCCGATCATGGACGCGGCCGACCCGGGTGGCATCGGCGGCACCTATGCCGGCTCGCCGATCTCCTGCGCCGCGGCGCTCGCCGTGCTCGACGTCATCGCCGAAGAGAAGCTGCTCGACCGCGCCAATGCGATCGGCGAGCGGATCAAGGCCCGCGTCGCCAAGATCAACACCCGGAACGACACCGTGCCGGTGACCGCGATCCGCGGTCCGGGCGCCATGATCGGCTTCGACATCGTGAAGTCGGGGGGCGGTTACGAGCCCGATGCCGAAGCGACCAAGCGGGTCACGGCGGAAGCGCTGAAGGCCGGGCTCATTCTTCTCTCCTGCGGCGTCTATGCCAACGTGATCCGCGTCCTGGTGCCGCTGACCGTTTCCGACGCCGTGCTGGACGAGGGGCTGGACAAGCTCGAGACCGCCCTCGCCGCCGCCTATCAGGGGGCCTGAGGGAAATGACCTTCGCATTCAAGACCCCGGTGGCCCTGCCGCTGCGGGATCCTTCCCTGCTCGAGAACCGCTGCCTGATCGACGGCGAGTTCCTGGGCGACGGCGTCGACGCCGTGCATAACCCGGCGACCGGCGTGCTGATCGGTACCGTGCCGCACTTCGGTGCGGCCGAGGCGACGGCGGCGGTCGAGGCCGCGTCGCGCGCCTTCAAGCCCTGGGCCGCCCGCCTGGCCAAGGAGCGGAGCGCCGTCCTCCGCCGCTGGTTCGAGCTGATCATCGAAAACAGGGAAGACCTGGCCGAGATCCTGACCGCCGAACAGGGCAAGCCGCTGGCCGAAGCCAGGGGCGAGATCGACTACGCCGCTTCCTATGTCGAATATTACGCGGAAGAGGCGAAGCGGATCTACGGCGAGACCATCCCCTCGCATCGGCCCGACGCCCGCATCCTGGTGCTGCGCCAGCCGACCGGCGTCGTCGCCGCGATCACGCCGTGGAATTTCCCGGCCGGCATGATCACGCGCAAGATCGCCCCGGCGCTCGCCGCCGGCTGCACCGCCGTGGTGAAGCCGGCGCCGGAAACCCCCTTCACCGCCCTGGCACTCGCCGTGCTGGCCCGGCGGGCGGGGATTCCGGCCGGCGTCTTCAATGTGATCACCGGCGATGCACCGGCGATCGGCAAGGTGTTCTGCTCGCATCCCGCCGTCCGCGTGGTGGGCTTCACCGGCTCGACCGAGGTGGGCAAGCTGCTCATGGCCCAAGCCGCCGGCGGGGTGAAGAAGGTCGCCCTGGAGCTCGGCGGCAATGCGCCCTTCATCGTCTTCGACGATGCCGATGTCGATGCCGCGGTCGAAGGCGCCATGGTTTCGAAGTTCCGCAACATGGGGCAGACCTGTGTCTGCGCCAACCGGCTCTATGTCCAGGCCGGGGTCTACGATCGCTTCGTGGAGCGCCTCGCCGAGCGTGTCGCCGCCCTCGTCGTCGGTGACGGCGCCGCCCCGGGGGTCACCCAAGGACCGCTGATCACGCCGGACGCCCTGGCCAAGGTCGAGCGCCTGGTCGCCGACGCCAAGGCCAAGGGCGCCAGCGCGGTGACCGGCGGCAAGCATCACGCCCTCGGCCGGACCTTCTACGAGCCGACCGTGCTGCGCGACGTGACGGCGGACATGACGGTGGCCCGGGAAGAGATCTTCGGCCCCGTCGCCCCGGTCTTCCGCTTCGAGACCGAAGACGAGGTGATCGCCGCCGCCAATGCGACCGAATACGGTCTCGCCGCCTATTTCTATTCGCGTGACGTCGGCCGCATCTTCCGCGTCGGCGAAGCGCTGGAATACGGCATGGTCGGGGTCAATTCCGGCCTGCTCTCCTCCGAACTTGCCCCCTTCGGCGGCATCAAGGAGAGCGGCAACAGCCGCGAAGGCGGCCCCCACGGCATCGAGGAATTCGTCGAGCTGAAATATATGCTGCTCGGCGGCCTGGCGCAGTGAGATCGGGGCCCGGCGACGGGCCCCGACCTATGCGGCCTGTTCGGCAATGGCGCTGCCTCGCACCTGCGGTCTCGGGGCGAAATTTGTGGTGTCCCCGGCGAGATTCGAACTCACGGCCCCAGGATTAGGAATCCTGTGCTCTATCCTGCTGAGCTACGGGGACACGCGACCGGTTGTAACGGCAGGCGGGGGCGGGCGTCAATCGGCTGCGCTCAGAAGCCGTAGGCGTTGCCGGGCAGCACTTCGCCGAACTGGCCGAGCCGGTCGGTGTGGCAGCGGTC